>OHAQ01000266.1_pt1 | contig 40017 bp, 41 predicted proteins | sample 1577111 | NCBI WGS metagenome assembly OHAQ01 (sample SAMEA3541549, study PRJEB24748) | human gut metagenome | biome: human gut; feature: human-associated habitat; material: faeces | place: China | collected 2012 | reverse complement strand
GGAAACCAAAGACTTCATCGAACGTTTCAAAGGAACCTACAGTAATATCCTGTGATTTTTACAGCCATAAAGCTACCTCCAGTATAAATAAGATGAAATAAAAATTTTAACTATATAATATAAAATATGAAGAAAATAGTAAATATAACAAAGGTGTGAAAAGTTTTATGCAAAATTTTATTTTAGTGCCTGACTCTTTTAAGGGAACTTTATCAGCTATAGAAGTCTGTAATATCATGAAGTCATCAATAAAAAATTTATATAAAGATGCAAATATCATCAGTGTGCCTGTAGCTGATGGTGGTGAAGGAACAGTAGATGCATTTTTATATGCTCTTGGTGGGGAAAAGAAAAGTGTTTGGGTAAGTGATGCTTTTAATGAACAGAAAATATTAGCTCATTATGCTATGTTAAAAGATGATATAGCTGTCATAGAGATGGCTGATTGTGCTGGATTACCATTGGTAAAAAATCGCTTAGAGCCAGATAAAACAACTACTTTCGGCGTGGGTGAATTAATCATAGATGCTATAAATAGTGGGGCTAAAAAAATAATTTTAGGTTTTGGGGGAAGTGCGACAAATGATGGCGGTTGTGGTATGGCTGCTGCTTTAGGCGTGAAATTTAAAGATGAACAAGACCAAGAATTTATACCAACAGGTGGGACATTGTCTCAAATTTATAAAATTGACATGAATAATATATATTCAAAAATAAAAGATGTAGAATTTATATCTATGTGTGATGTAGATAATCCTTTATGTGGCAGATTAGGTGCGTCAGCAGTTTTTGCTCCTCAAAAAGGTGCTGATGAAGATATGGTTAGATTATTAGATGAAGGGTTAGCTCATTTAGCAAAAATAATTAAACGAGATTTACATATTGAGGTGAAAGATATCAAAGGAGCTGGAGCTGCTGGTGGTTTAGGTGCAGGCAGTATAGCTTTTTTGCAAAGTAAATTAACTAAAGGCATAGATGTTATTTTAGATACGATAAAATTTGATGAGTTAGTTTCAAAAGCAGATATTGTATTTACAGGTGAAGGTAAATTTGATAGTCAATCTTTGCATGGAAAAGTAGTCATGGGTGTGGCAAATCGCAGTCAAAAATATAAAACTCCTGTAATTGTGGTAACAGGAGCTATTGGTGAAAATATTCAAGAAGCGTATAATAAAGGTATAACAGCTATATTTAGCATTAATAAAGAACCTATGGAATTTAGTAAATCAGCCTTGAAAAGCAAAGAAAATATGATATTAACTATGGAAAATATTTTAAGATTATTAAAAATATGAGGTGGCAAATATGCAAAGTGTTTTAATGGAAAAAAATGAGCATCTAGGGATAATTACATTAAATCGTCCTAAAAGTTTAAATGCAATGAATGCAGATTTAGTGGAAGAATTTCATCGTGCCTTAGATATTTTTGTAGAAGATGAAGATATTCGCGTAATTATTTTAACTGGTGCAGGTAGAGCTTTTTGTGCTGGTGGTGATTTAGGTTATTTAGAAAGCTTAAATGATGATAAAAAAAGAAAAGCCTTTATTGAACGCGTAGGCGAGATGACTTTAAAATTGAGAAATTGTGCTAAGCCTGTCATTGGTATGATAAATGGGGTTACTGCTGGCGCTGGTGTTAATTTAATGTTAGCTTGTGATATTGTATGTAGCAGTGAAGATGCTAAATTCATTCAAAGTTTTGTCAATGTTGGTTTAGTTCCTGATTGTGGCGGTATGTATTTATTAAAAGAAACAGTGGGATTGCAAAAAGCGAAAGAATTAATGTTCACAGCTGATGTAATCAGTGCTCAAGAAGCAGAAAAATTAAAAATGGTAATGCATGTCTATACAAAAGAGGATTTGAAGATAGAAACAGAAAAAATAGCGCAAAAAATAGCTCAAGGTGCGCCTATGGCTATTATGTATATGAAGAAAATGTTGAATAAATCATATGCAAATTTAAAAGATTTTCTTGATGAAGAAGCTCTTGTACAGACTTTTTGTTTAGGAACAGAAGATTGTAAGGAAGGAATTTTGGCTTTTAAACAAAAACGTCAACCTAATTTTCAAGGCAAATAATAGATTTAGAAATATTTAATTAGATAAAAATAAAAAGTCCTACGAAATTGCCGAACGTAGGACTTTTATCTTGCTTATATCTTCTAGAATTAGGAAGGATTAATTTAATAATAATATAATTTTTAGTAAATAACAAGTAATTTTAAGAATTTTTTAATATTGTTAAGATATAATGAAAAAAAGTGCATTTAAGGGAGGGTTTCTTATGCAAAAATCGTGGAAAATTTTAATGAATTTATTTATGGTAATGCTTTTGTCAATGTCGGTTACATTTGCGCAATCAAGCTATTATGAAGTGCGAGAAAAGACATTGAACAGTGAGTTTGTAGAGGGAAAATATCCAGTAGTAAATGCAGATAATATTTTAGTGAAATCTAGAATAAATAGACAGATTACTAAGATAATAAACGACTTTAATCAAAATGTTCAACAAGAAAATGATATTGGTAGAGACCTTACAGGTTTTATCGGATATGAAATAAAAGCAAATAGCGATAAAATTTTTAGTGTGATAATAAATTGTTCTACTATGTATAAAGGTGCGGCTCATCCAAATACGTATGCTTATGGATTAAGCTTTGATGAACAAGGTAATTTAATACAATTTTCCCAAGTGATTAATATAGATAAACAAAGTGGAAAAAATATTTATACAATAGATAATTTAAATAAAGAAATAAAAGCACAGGTAGGTCAGCATCTATTTGATTTCCATAAAGATGTAACAGCATTTCCTCAAGAATTTTATTTAGATGAAAATATGGATTTACATGTATTGTTCCAAAGATATGAGATAACACCATATGCAGTAGGTCTTGTTGATGTTATTTTAAAAAAATAAAATTGCTATAAATAAAAACTGCTAGATATAATATGCTAGCAGTTTTTTTATTAGTTTTAAATGAAATAAAATAATAAAGATAAGATTATAAGAAATAAAATCATAGAGATATAATCTATAGCTCTTAATTTAGTATCAATGATAAATACTCTTGGTTTAGGAGAAGAAAATCCTCTCATTTGAAGACTGAGAGCCATATTTTCACTGCGAGAAATAGAGCGAAAAACCATGGGTTTAATTACCATCATATAGTCAAAAATGCGACGAAATGGATTTGATGAAGGTTTAAAACCACGGCAACTCTGGGCATCGCGAACAGCAGAGCTTTCTTCTAATATATCAGGAACAAAACGCAAAATAGCAGTAATCATAAAAGCGTATTGATAAGGTAAATGCAATTGTTTTACTAATGAAGCAGTGAGTTCTCTAGCAGAAGTAGTTTGCAAGAGCAATAATAAAGATACTGCCATGATGAACATTTTCAGAGCAGAGGCAATGGAGGTATTTAAATTAGTACCGCAAACAAGTTGAATTAGAAACAAAATAAAGCTGAAAAAAATTAAAATACCAAGAGCGCTCCAAAGTAATTTTGTCTTAGGTAAATAAAAACAAGTAAAAACTTCGATAAGGGCTAATATACTTAAGATATATAAGTCATTAGTAATTAAAGACGCTATTGAAATCATAATAGCTAAAATTAATTTTGTTAAAGCAGTTAATTTATACATTATAATCAACCTCGTTTGTGTAAATGAGCGTAAATTTCCATAGGAGTAAGGCAAATATCTAGACCTAATTCTTGGCTGATACAAACAGCTTCAGGTAATTCTAAACCGAGCTTTAGCGTCAATTCTTTTTGAGAAAATAAATCAAGTGGCGTACCATCAAAAGCAAGTTCTCCTTGATTGATGACGATGACTTTATCAGCATGTTCAGCTAAGATATCCATATCATGTGTTACCATAATGATACCTAGACCTTGAGCATTTAGTTTTCGCATCAAGCGCAATAACATAGTGCGTTCTCGGCAATCTTGCCCAGAGGTAGGTTCATCTAAGATTAAGATTTTAGGTTTGGCAGCTAAGGCGCAAGCAATAGATAATCGCTGTTTTTGCCCTAAGGTTAAAACTTGAGGCATTTCCCAAATTACATCTTGAAGATTAGTTATTTTTAAAACTTCTTCGACACGTTTTTTTATAGTATGTTCATTACAACCTAATTTTCTAGGAGCAAAAGCTACTTCTTCGAAAACAGTGGAAGCGAATAATTGTTGGTCAGGATTTTGAAATACATAACCGATATATTGAGCCATTTCATATGGTTCTTTTTTGGTGATATCAATATCATCTAAAGTCATAGAGCCTCTATTAGGGTGCACAAGTCCCATTAGAAGTCTAGTTAATGTTGTTTTACCACTGCCATTTCTGCCAGCTATAGCTGTGATTTTTGTATCATCTATATTGGTGGAGATGTTCTTTAAGATAAATCTATTTTTTTGATAGCTAAAAGAAATATTATTTAGCGTTAACATGATTATCACCTATTTCATAGCGTATTTTCCAGCGAAGAGGAATAACTTCAGGATAAATTTTTTCTTCATACATATATTTTAAACAATCATCTACATTACCACTGTAAGCTAAATGACCGTTATCAATTACACAAAGTTGGTCAGCAATATCAAGTACATATTTCAAGTCATGTTCAGTTACAATAATTGTTTTATTGTATCTTTTATTGAGATCAACTAATAAATTATAGATATCTTTTGCGCCTTCAGGGTCAATGGCAGCAACTGGTTCATCAAGAATGATGATAGGCGTATTCATTGCCATTATAGAGGCAATAGCAAGTCGTTGTTTTTGTCCGCCAGATAAAGCTGAAATTGGCATCCCTGCCGAATATCAGAAAGACATTCTTATCCTGCGGATAATCAGCCTCGCTGTGTACTTTTCTGCCCTTAGTGGTAAAGAAGTAAAACGCGCCTTCGTTCTGCTCAAAGAAACTGTCCAGATTATCGTACTCATAAATATCGAGCTTGTCCCAATAATCAAGACCAGCGCGCTTTAGCTGTTTATCGGTTATCGTAAAACCGTAAGGCTTTACTAAGTGCAGCGCCGCGCCAGTCACCGCGCAGGTGCGCGAGATATTGCCGGTGTTTTGAGGGATCTGCGGCTCTACCAAAACTATATTCAATCTGTTCATAGAAACGACCTCTTATCAAAGCGGCTCAAAATCGCTGAGCTCGCTGTATTCTGCCAGCCAAGGCAGGTGCTGCTCAAACATCACGCCGTCATTTTTGGAAACGCCGTAGCTGTAAGCAGTTTTTATCGCAAGTTTTGCAAAACCCGCGGCGCGGCTCATAGCTATCGGCAGGCTGTCGCCCAGCAGCAGACCGCCCGTCAGCACGGCTGTGTAAAGATCGCCGCAGCCCGAATACTTAGCGGGAACATAATCGCTGACGACTTTCCAAAAGCTACTGTTTTTACTGTCGAAGCCGACCGAGGAAATGCCCTTGCCCGAGATCTCAGCGCCCGTGATAACGACCGTTCGCGGACCTAACTGCGAAAGGCGCACCAGCCAAGATCTTACTTCGCGCGCATTCAGACCTGCGGCTGGGTAAGGCTCGCCGAGGAGGATGGCGGCTTCGGTAAGATTAGGCGTGATAATATCGGCGGCTTTTACAAGGCGGCTCATCTTGCGGCAAAGCTCATCGGTAAAAGTGCGGTAAGGCTTGCCGTTATCGCCCATAACGGGGTCTACGACTTTAAGCGCCTGCGGATATGCCGAGAGAAAATCAAGGCAATGGTCTATCTGCTCGGCGGAGGCGAGAAAGCCGCTGTAAACGCAGTCGAAATGCTGACCAAGCTTTTTGTAATGCTCGAGAGCATCAGAGATAAAGTCAGTAAGGTCGCGCATGACGAAGTCACCGTAGCCGGTATGCGCCGAAAGCACGGCGGTAGGCACAGGGCACACCTGCACGCCCATAGCGGATAGCACTGGCAGTATCACAGAAAGCGAGCACTTGCCCAAGCCCGAAATATCATGAATAGCGGCAACGCATTTTCTGCGGTCCAAGAAATCATCTCCCATAAAGCATTATTATAACATTATAACACATTCCGCAGGAAATTGCAAGACAATGATCAATAAGAAATTTACATTGAACAAAAAATTTAAGATCAGCACTTGACAATCACTTGATCATGTGGTATAATATCATAGTTGAGTGCGCCGCTGTGGCGGAATAGGCAGACGCAAGGGACTTAAAATCCCTCGGGGTAAAACCCGTACCGGTTCAAGTCCGGTTAGCGGCACCATTGAAAGAATGTCGATTTTACGGCATTCTTTTCTTGTTTTCTGACTGATTTGGTAGAAAAGTTTCTTGTGAATGAGCGTTTTTCTACCGGATTTCTACCAATTTTTCTACCAAAATCGCTGCTTTTTTCAATTTTACTTTCATTTTTGGTCTTAGCACAAAAGATTTTTATCCCCCGTGTCAAGTTGACTTGATTAACTTTTTTACTTTTTTTATAATGCCGCCGTGGTAGAATGGGTAGACGATTGGCACACAATTATCGCAGGTTCTCAGGTTGAGGACTTGCGATTTTTTTCGTCCTCTGAACCTTTATCATGGATAGCCTGTTCCGTATCTGTACTGTCTCCACCCAACACTTTGGCGATAGTCTCCGCAGACTCCACTTTGGAATGAAAGTCGAGGTGACTATAAAAATTGGCTGTAACATTAAATGTTGAATGTCCAAGCCACTCCTGGATCGCCTTCATGGATACTCCGTTTGCCAGCAACAGACTGGCACATGAATGACGAAGATCATGGAATCGAATGTGTTTGAGCTTATTTTTCTTAATGATGTACTTGAAGTGAGTAGTTACAAAGTTTGGCGTAATCAGCTTACCGAAGTTGTCACGGCACACAAAGCCGTCATATTCCCTGTCAAAGTCTTTACCGAGGAGCTTCGAGTAGTATTCTTCAAGGTTTTTGCGTTCTATTAGCATCTGCTCAATATGAGGAATCAAGGGAAAAGTTCTTACACTGGACTCAGTTTTAAGCTGATTTTCGACAAAAATCATTTCTTTGCCGCCGCCATAAGTGCTGGAAACCTTACGGCGAACCGTGAGTTTCTTTTCCTCAAAGTTGACGGAATCCCACTTCAAACCAATAATCTCGCTCTTGCGAAGTCCGTAGTAGGCTGCAATATGTACCACAAGTTCAAGTCTATCGCCCTTGAATACTTCAAAGAGCTGTTCCAACTCGTCCTTGTTGTAGAAATTGGCTTCAAACTTCTGGATTTTCGGCAGTTCAACCTTATCTGCGACGTTTACATCGAGCATATCCATTTTTACAGCATATTTTAGTGCTTTGTGGATATTGGCATGGTAATGCTTTACCGAATTGCCCGAAAGACCGCTGTTGAACTTATCGTTATAGAACTGCTGAAGCTGTAAAGCTGTCAGGTTGCCAAGAAGAAGATGCGGATAACGCTCGTCAAAATAGTTTTTGATCCTGGTAATATAGCGATTGTAGCTTTCATAAGAGGTTCGTGCGATTGTCGGTCTGATTGTTTCAAGCCAGTAGTCAAGAAATGCTGTGAACTCAAAACTTGTCTTGCATACAGCATCATCACTGAGAACCTCCTCGCTGAGTTCTGTCTTTTCCTTTGGGGTTTCCTTGACTTTTGTTAAGCTGCCTGTGAGAAACTCCTCATAGAACTTTGCTACTATTACGTTCACCTTTGCTGTCAGTGCTTTATAAGAACAGTCAACAGGCAAATCGGTTGTAACCCATTTTCTCTTACGCTTGCCACTATCGTCCTTGAAATCAAAGACAACATAGTTTTTGCCCTTCTTTTCGGCAATAATGTACTTAAAAGGCAGACTTGCTTTCATTATATTATCCTCCTTATGTCGAAAGCGGTGGTCTGCGCTATTGACCTCATAACTATATTGTAGCGCGATACAAAGTCATTTGCAAGCGTTTTCCTACCACTTCTACAAAATTTGACACAAGGGACATTTCTACCAGTTATTTTTGTGCGCATTGCAGAACGAAATCTATAATCGTAGCTTTTGCGACCTTGATTGTTCTACCACAAGGAATTTTTTTGAGTTGTCCTTCCTTGATAAGCTGATAAACCTTTTTCTTTCCATAGCCGAGAATTTCACATAAGTCCTTTACTTCCAGTATCTCAGGATATTCGCTATACATATTCTTATATACAACTTCAAGCGGTATTGAATCCATAGGACATAACCTCCTTCCTATCAGAAGAAAAGAAACTGAAAAAGCGTAGATGTTCCATATTCTATTGTCAAGATACTAAGTGCATCGTTGTCAGTTATTTTTATGCCTGATATTTGATTGTACTGTTGGCAGCTTCTCCTCAAATCGAGAGGAAGCTCCCGACAGCATATCAGCCGTCAAACAAAACTAAGAGGAATGTGTGAGATGCCTTTGGCAATGTACGCTCCGAAGGACGTACACTCCCAACAGCATCTCTGCTGTTGACAGAAAAATAAAAGAAATTAACATGAAAGCATAGTTGAAAGTATGGGACGGTGCGGCAAATGGAAGAACCGTACCGCCCCTCATCACGGAGGATAGGATATGTCAGCGAGTGATCCGTACCCTTTTCAGCCATCAGTGGTATGAACCCCTCTATATATCAACCGAGGATTTTGCAAAATCGGGAAGGTTTTTCCCATGTTTATTTCTCCAAAAAGAAAAAATCAGCGTTCTGCACATATTTCTTTATTCGTTTTCGTGCAAGATGATATACTCCTTGAGCTTCTGCTTTGCAATCTTGATTCGGTAACGCACCATATCAATTGATAAACCGTATTTCTCAACGAGATACCACATCGTCACCTTATCCTCTCTCAGAAAGTAGTCCCGTATAAGCTCATACCCTTCAGGAAAATCCGATTTCAGCAGTTCTAAGGCATCAGGCAGATAATCAAGCCTGTTCCGGTGCCTGATCTGCTCCTTTTCTTCTTCATCGCTTATGGGAATACTCGCAGGATCGGGATTCGAAGATAGAACATCGTCAAAATCGGGATAGATCTTTCCGTTTTTTGCATCCAGCTCCTCAATGTATCGTTCTTTTCGCAAGAGCTTGTTGTACTCTTTCTCGATGTTACGGGGAACATCATCGCCAAAGTGGACATACATAAATCTTCCCATTACTCACTGTCCTCCTTAGCAGAGGTTAGGTTTGTAAGAGGTTTGGTATGGATTGCCTTCAACTGTTCATTGCAGGCTGTAAGCGTATAATGTTTATCGAATGCACAGCCGTCAAGATAAGCCCTGATGATATTCTTATCTGCTTTTCTGTAATCCTGGTCACATGGCATCGCATACAGCAGGAGCGAAAACAAGTAACGCTGCCTGAAAGGGTGAAGTCTGATTGCTATACAGACCGCACAGAGGTAATCATACTGCATCTTCCTTTTACCCGAAAGATACCGTGAGAGCGAAGATGGAGCAATTCCCGTCAGTCTTGCAAGCGTTTTCTGGCTTATATTGATCTCGTCTAAATACCGACATAATGCCACGCAGAAGCTGTCCTTGTTCTGCTCATTGAGATCATCAGTCCCGTAAACGTAAACTTCGTAGCTTTGCGGCTCCTCATGTTCGCTGAATAATGAAATCTGAGGAGTATGTAAATCATTCATAATACCGGTTCCGTCCTTTCTGTCAGACGGAAATCAGCAAATGAACATAGTAAGCCTGTCATTCGGAATATACCCGTCCGACAATCAAACATTACTCGTCCATTCGATCGTTTCATATTCAGTTTCCATACAGTGATCGAGTAACCCTCCTGCGCAGTAAGGTTCACCGTTGGAGCAACGCTCCGATGCGTTCTATATTATTATGAACCATTACAGCGTAAAAAGCAACTTCTCAGCGTTCCCGTTCGGGAACACCCGATTTTTATAAAAGCCCCATTTTCCTGCACTTTTCGATAATACACTACCGATTCAACATTTCCACCTAACTCATTCAAACCTCAGTCCCATGTTGAAAAATTACTCTTTGTGCAAAATTATAGTGCGGCAACTTTTCACCAAAATTTCATTTTCCTATCACATTATGAGTAAGAAAAAGGGCGGCCTGATCTGCTCAGACCGCCCTTTATGCCGAGAGTTTACAGCATAACACACTCAACTTCTGTATCAGCACAAACAAATCCGCAAGGCAATCAATGCAGACCGTGATCTATTATCATCGTCCAGTACACAGCTATCACCCCCTAAAGACCGTAATGGATTACCGATCAAGTCTTGTATGGAACTGTTCAATGACATCACAAAAGTATCGAGTTGTATGCTTGTCTGCTTCCATTATATGAAACCAGTTGTACAAAATTTGGCTTTCTGGAAACAAACTTTCATTTTTTATTATATCATTTAAGATAGACAGAATTTGTACTTCTGAAAAGAAAAGAGCCATTGCTTTATCGCAACAGCTCTGATAATTGATGATTTATAGTTTGTATTCTTTCACATATTCTCTCACGTCAATACCGCTTTCGATATATCTCAGCAGTATCTCCGCACAGGCATGACTATCACTGTCTGCCTGATGATGATCGAGAGCAATACCGTAGTGATCGCACATCACGTTGAGGTTATGCTTCATATCAGGCAGAACACGCCTGCCGATCCGGACTGTACAAAGGTATTTTGCCGTCGGTTTCCAAGAGATACCGTAATCACGCAGACAGGCACGAAGAACGCTCATATCGAACACAGCATTATGTGCAACGAGGATACCCTTGCTCATGATAGGCTCAATCTTCTTCCATAGCTCTGCAAAATTCGGAGCGCCCTTGACCTTATCCGCATCTATTCCGGTGAGCTTAGTGTTGAAGTAGTCGAAGTGTGTTTCGGGATCAACAAGAGAAAAGTAGTTCGCCACGATCTTATTATCCTTTATTGCAGAAATGCCTATCGCACTCATACGGTCATTTGCACGATTGGGCGTTTCAACGTCAAAGACTATGTAGACTGCCATATCGTATCACTCCCAAGCAAAGCAGATTATAGGTTAATTATACCACAACGGAACGGAAAGGTCAATCGGCAGAAAGAAAACAACCGACATTGCTGCCGACTGCCTTTCATTATGCCCGATTCGCTCAAAGCTATTCAAAACCTGTTTATCCGAGAACAATGACAGCTTACCGTCAGACCATTAATTATGGGGTTGCACAAGAGTTGCTTGTGAGTTGCAGAAAGAGCCGTCAAAAAGTTGTTACTCAGCAAACTCAGGATAGGCACCGAGCATTTTACGGACTTCTTCCAAATACTCAGCTCGTTCTTTTGCAGGCGAAACAAGCTCCACACCGTCACCATACTGCATAAGCCACAGATAGAATTTGCGGTTGATACCTACCCGTACACGGATACGAACATAGTCAGCATCTTCATCGTGAAGAATCGAAGCGTAATCTCCAAAATTTTCCCTCATTTCATCGAGCAGATACTTCTTTACCCGCAGTGTGACTACGGTGAAGTATTCAGGAGCAAACATATCCGTTACGAACCCCTCATAATTGTCCTCCGGTGGCAGCCGAACATAAGACACTTCGCCACCGAGGATATTCTTCATTCGGTCAACTCTGTATATACGCCATTTCCTGTCTTTCTCATTGAGGCATTTCAGATAGAATCGCTCATGGAAGTAGATCACGCTCACAGGGAGCATTTCCCGTTTCTTATAGTAATAAGCTATCTGTTTCGTTGTTTCGTCATACTTGCCGTATTCAAAATCTATTTTCTGCCGTTCACCGATCAATCTATGAATCTTATCCAAGTTTTCCAAGAGATCGAGTGTCGAGGGACAACGTTCATTCAGAACGATACGGCTGATGAGCTGCCTGATCTCTGCATCGGAACACATACCCTCAAATTTCTTTATCAGTGTTTTCTTCTGAAATGCTGTCAGGAATTTGTTTATCGAGATCGAATCAACGATGAAACGTATTTCATTGAATGAGAAACCCTTGTCAATTAAAGCATAGTATGCCGTGTTATGTTCACGGTTATGCTTTACGATATGATTTCCCATAGCAGTCAGCCTGTCAAGGTCACGGCGAATCGTTACGTTCTTCACCCTGGTCAGATTGCAGACATTGGCGAGGTGTTCTTGTATCTGGCTGATTGATACATAGTGGTTCTCGTCCGTGTACCGTGACAGATAATCGTAGATGTATATAATTCTTTCATGATCCATTTTATTTTCCCTCCTGAAAAAGCTGAAAACCCTGTTCTGAAACGGAGTTCAGAACAGGGATTTTTGCATTTTACTTATCCCGTTCACGCATCGCCCCTAAATGAAATATATTCTTCTGTCAGATAGCGATCCGGACATAGCCTACTATTGCTATTTTACCATAATTATGCATGAGTATCAATCAAGTTCGAAAAAAACGGCATATTATTCGGAATGTTGTATCATCAGCAAATTTAACTGTAAACTTTTCGTGAATAATTGCGGATTTCTTTCCCGATTTCTCAAATTTGGCGGTATATAAGTGAGGGGGTATTGCAGCCGAAGTTGCAAAGCTCCAATTCCTCTGACGGAGAGAGGAAACTTTACAGAGCCAAAGGCTCAAATTGAAGTCACGCACGGAGGGCGTGATTCAAACCCAGCAAGCTCGGTATCTCCGCATTACAATTTCTCAGAAATTAAATGTTCCGATACAATGCTTGCAAGAGGGACACCCCTTGAACCCCGAACGAAGGAGATGAGAAAAATAGCAGAGATTGAACCACATAATCGGTATATGCAGATACGCCTTACCGAAGCAGAATACGAAGCTATCGAGCGCAAGTTTCGCAGCAGCGGTCTGAGGTCACGGAGCGAGTTCATCAGGGCTATGATCTTTGAGGGATATATAGTCAATCTTGATGAGGAGAAGTTTGATAAGATTTACAGGCTTGTCGGCAGTATTTCAAACAACATCAATCAGATAGCCGTGAGAGCGAACAGCACGAACAAAGTGTATGCCGAGGACATCGTAAACATCAAGGAGGGGCAGGATAAGATTTGGCAACTACTAAACTCTTTGCAATCAAAACTACTGAGGTTAAAGCGTTAGCCTATATCGCCAACCCTGAAAAGACAGACGGCGGCAGATTGATTTTCACATACGGGTGCAGCTCTGATCCTGCACAGGCAAGCAGAGATTTTGAAGCAGTCCGTGCAGGAGGAACGGGCTTGAATACTGTCCTCTCTCAGCACTTCATTCAGAGCTTTAAGCCTGGTGAAATCACGCCTGAAAGAGCTTTGGAAGTTGGCAAGGAACTTTGCGAGAAGTTCCTCAAAGGCGAATACCAATACTTCCTCGCAGTTCATACCGATACCGACCACACACATCTGCACGTTATCTTCAATAATGTGAGCCGTGCCAACGGCAGAACTTTCGAGACAAATATGAATCAGGGCAAGGTCAAGGAACGTGCGTGGAAGAAGCTCATTGACCTGTCGGACGAGGTATGCAGACGGCATCATCTTTCAGTGATTGACCACCCCGAAAGAACGAAGGGCAAGAGTTATTGGGAGTGGGATATGAATCGTCAGGGACTATCGTGGAAAGCCAAGCTGAAATACACGATAGATCAGGTTGTGAAAGCAAGCGAGGACTTCGATGATTTTCTCAGGAAATGCGCCGAGTATGGTGTGATTGTCGAGTACAATCCCGATCACAAGATCGACCTGAAATTTATGCTTGCGGAGCAGAAAGAACGCAATCCGAGAGCCAAGATGACCCGCGCCAGAACACTCGGATGGTACTATGAAACACGGCAGATCAAAGACCGCATCGCTCAGTATCACGGAGTTATGATCTACACGCCTAGGACAAAGGTCAGAGTTATCACAAAGAAGCCACCGAACAAGTTCGTTCAGGACGCTATCGACCGTGGCAATATGAAGCTCGCCAGTATCGCAAAGAATGTGATAGCCGAGTACGGTGCCCCGCCTGATCAGATACGGCAGGCGGCAATATCGGAATACGCTCACAGCCGAGGACTTCTCTCCGAGCTGAACACAATGAAAACTGAGATCGAGGACTTGCAGGTGAAGCTGAAAGTCCTGCGGAAATACCGCAAGCTGAAAGTGTACGGCGAGGAGCTGAAAGCCCTCAGCGGAAGTGCTGCGAAGAAGTACCGCAAGGAACACAGTACAGAGCTTACCGAGTACGGGCAAATCCGCACTAAGATATTGGAGCTTTATCCCTCCGGTCATATCCCGACCGTGGAAAGCCTGGACAAAAAAATAAACGCCCTTATACAAGAGCGTTCATTGAAGGATCAGCAATTTCGTGAAGCGGACAAGCGGGCGCGTGACCTTGCCGACGCACAGCGTACCATTGAGGAGTTTCTCCGTCAGGAACGCAACGAACAGCAGCAAGACTGCAAGCGTAAGAAGAATGGGGATTTGGAGTGATTATTTATGTGGAAGGTATAAGAGCTGATTCCCATTATAATCAAGCTCATAATAATTGTCCTCAAAGTCATAGAGGCACACACGATCTTCAAGTAGTTGAAAAGCCTGTTTATTGTTTGATGATACGAAAATATCTCTGCCTGAAAAGCCCCACTTCTTATTGAAATCTTTATCATATCGAGCTACTTCAAGCTCACCATGAATAAAGTATTCGTCAGGTGTACTATACAAACCAAAGGCACAGCCGTACAAGTCAGTATCATAGGTTTCTATTACCGTTCTGTTATGAAGATCAAGTCTAACAACTCGATTATCTTGAATTACGGTCAAAACCTCATCATCAAGCACAGCACAGTCATCAGGATATGATTGACCTGAGCCTACTAAAGCAATCTTATACTTGTCATGAAAAAGATTTACGGATAAAGACAGCACCCTATAATAATCCTGAGCAGTATATCCGTCAATATTCAAGACGAAATCATATTCTCTATGGTCGGCGCTTTTGAAATCAAAGTTATCATCTAATGTGACCTCAACAGCACATCTATTATTTGTAAGTTTCATTATTTTTCTCCATTGTGTTTTTCTTTGTATTCCTCCAAAGCCGTGAGCAACAGCTTATTCACGCTCATACCCAGCGATTCCGCATAAGCCTTGATCGCATCACGCTCCTCGGCGGACACATACAGCTTCAGCGTTTTGTAATTCGCTTTGGCATACTGAGCGTTTGAGGATATTTTCTTGGAACGAGCCTGCTTCTGCTGGCACTCCTTACAATACTTCTGAGAGCCAGCCGTTACTTTGTAAGGCTTTCCGCAGATAGAGCATATCTGCTCGCTGCCGATCGCAACAGCTTCTCCGGCTTGCTTCTTCTCCTTGTATGCCCTGTTCCGCATGACCTGAGCCTTGTCACGGCAGTAGATGCAGTATTTCGCTCTGGCGGACGGCGATTCAAACTCCATTCCGCAGATCTGGCAAGTGTGCTTATACATGAGATCACCCCTTGATCGGTTATTACAGCTATTCTATCACATTAGTGGGGATATGTCAAGTATAATCGAAAACTTAGTGAAGCTGCACTGGAGAAATCAGATAATTTGCTGCGCATTGCCGAAATTCAAAAACTTCTGAAAATTATACTTGACAATAGGGATATTGAATAGTATAATAAAAGCACAACAGGAACACAGAAACCCGAAACCACGAAAGGAAGGCAAATACCTATGTTAAACAAATTCTTAGTCGCTGGCAGACTGACTGCCGATCCCGAAATCAAGACCATTGGCGAGAAACGCCTCTGCAAGTTCACCATTGCTTGCGACCGCCCGAAGCGTAAGGGCGAGGAGACTGCCGAGACAGACTTCTTCCCCTGCACCGCCTGGAACCGCAACGCTGATGTGATCGTCGATTGGTTCGGCAAGGGCGATATGGTGACGCTTGTCGGCTCAGTCCACAACAACCGCTATGAAAAGGACGATCAGAAGCGTTCGTCCACCGAGGTAAAAGTTGAGGAGATCCACTTCTCAGGCGGTAAGAAGCGTGAAAACACCGCACCGACCGCCAACCGCTACGATAACCCCTACATCGGCACAGAGAACGATCCGCTGTTCTGAGCAATAATCACAAGGAGGATACAAAAATGGAAACTACTATCATCGCAATCAGCAACCAGAAAGGCGGTGTCGGCAAATCCACCACAGCCTATAATCTCGGAGCTTGCCTTGCCCTGAAACACGATAAGAAGGTGCTTCTCATCGACTTCGATCCGCAGGCAAATCTCTCCGAATACCTGAAATACAAGCCGGACGGCAACCCGACCATGACACAGCTTATCATGTCATTCTACGCAGGAACTCCCGTGACCGCCGAAACAGCTCAGAAAGCTATCCGCCACAGTGAAACCGCAGGAGTGGACTACATTCCCGCCGACATCAACCTCGCCAATGCGGAAACGCTCATGGTCACGATGATCTCAAAGGAGCATATTCTCCGCAGGATACTCACGGAAGATGTGATCGGAGCGTATGACTTCGTGCTGATCGACTGCCTGCCGTCCCTCGGAACGCTCCTTATCAATGCCCTTACCGCTGCGGACAGAGTGCTGATACCCGTGCAGACGCAGAAGTTCAGTATGGACGGTTTGCAGTCCCTTGAAGCTCTCACACAGCTTGTCAAGGCAAATACCAACCCGAAGCTGAACCTCATCGGAGTGCTGCCGACTATGGTTGACCGCACAAAGGTCAGCAGAACGGCGATAGAAACCCTCAATGAAAAGTACGGCGAAATGCTGTTCAGGACAAGCATCAGCAAGTCCATTGAAGCGGCGAAAAGCTCCGAAAACGGCACACCGCTTTGTCTCACAGGTCACAAGTTAGGTCAGGAATATGATGAATTGGCTCAGGAGGTGCTTTCAAGATGTTAAGTATGTCAGAACTCGCAATGAACCCCAACCGCAAGGTCACTACCAAACGCTACGGCGAAGTAAAGGTGTGGGACGACCGTGAAGAAGCTCAGGCTTATTTCCTTGAAGCGATGATGAACAGTGACGGCGCAGAGCATGACCGATATTCGGGCATCTATATTCAGCTTCAGAATGGGCTAAGCTACTGCACCGATGAAGATGATGAGGAGGACGAGTGATGAACCCCTTTGACACCGATAAAATGCCGTGGCTTTTCACTCCCCACAGCGAGGGTGAGCTGAATGAGTATTTCAGCTCCGACCACAGCAAGATCATTGCAGAGACTTCTAAGAAAGTGATCGCAAGCCTTTCCGAGAGCAGTGACAGGTTCTCAGGGAAGCCATGCTACACCTTCAATTACAATCAGCGCAGATACAGATACACGCTCCTGCGGTTTGCGGATGTGATCGTCCGTGCAGATGTGACGGCGAAAAAACTGAAAAGCCGCATTATGGAGCTTGACGCAGAGAACCGTGAGCTTCGCAAACAGCTTGCGGACATGGAAAGGAAGATGAAACGATGAATACACCGCAGTTTGACCTGAGTGCTATGCTCTCCACACCGCAGCAGACCGCTGTTCAGCAGATTCCTTGCGACAAACTCCACCCATATCACAATCACAAGTTTGAGCTGTACTCCGGCGAGAGACTTGAAGATATGGTAGCCAGCATCAAGGAAAATGGTGTGCTATCACCGATCATCGTTCAGCCGGACGGAGACGGATACGAAATTCTTATCGGTCACAACCGCTGGAATGCTTCTAAACTTGCAGGACTGCCTACTGTTCCGGCAATCATCAAGGCAGGACTCACCGAGGACGAAGCCGAAATGTATGTCATAGAGTCGAATGTTATACAGAGAGGCTTTGAAAACCTCAGAATATCGGAACAGGCTGCCGCCGTTGCACTCCGCCATTCCGAAATGTTCTCTCAGGGCAAGCGGAATGATATTCTCAGGGAGCTTGCACGCCTTGAAAATCCCTCAGCCGAACCCGACAGCTCAACTTTGAATCCAGTGGGTTCAAAGTTAGACACGAGCGAGAGCATCGGAAATGAGTACGGTGTCAGCAAAGGCTCAGTAGTAAGGCTTATTCGTATCAATAAGCTCACTGATGAGCTGAAAGCTCTTGTGGACAGCGGAGATATTGCGATCCGCACAGGCGTAGAGCTTTCTTTCCTGTCAGAAGATACGCAGGCTGTTGTCGCTGAATGTGCTGAGGACTGGAAGATCGACATGAAAAACGCTAAGAAGCTCCGTGCTTCTGCTGACAGCGAGGGCAATATCGCTCCCGATACTGTTCACACTATTCTTTACGGCGAGGACACCGAGCCGAAAGTGAAGCCCAAAAGTGTGAAGATCAGCCACGATATTTATACCAAGTATTTCAGCAAAGGCGAGAAGCCGAAAGAGATCACTGATACTATTGAAAAGGCACTTGAACTCTACTTTAAAAATATGGAGGACAAATAATATGAAGAAGATTATTACAACGGTATTCTGCACCGCAATTGCACTCTGCTCAGGCTTGAACGTCTATGCTGCCGAGATCCTTGAACGGGACTATATCGAAGCCGTGATTTGGGAGGAGATGTGGAACGGCAAGGGCGATAATGGTCTTGACTTTCCCGAAGCATCATACAAACATCATCTTCTTGACAAGTGGCTTGACGAGAACTATGGTTCAGAAGATTATGACTGGACTGAGATAGGAGAGCTTCAATATGAATACAAGGATTACTACCGTCGCCTGATCGAAGATTGGGATTTTGAGGACGATAATGAGGGTGGCTGGACGATTAACACTGAGGACAACCATTACAGCTTTTTTCTGCTTAACGGTATGTGGCAAATGACAGACAAGAATGGTGATACCGTTGACACGTTCCCACCGTACAGCACATTAGAGGAGGACGATCCCGAAATCGCAGACGGTTACGAGATCAACGATGACGGTGCGGATAGTCCGAGAGTGATCGGTAAGGTCACAGGCGGAACGGAAACGACTTCTGAGGGTGGTTTTTCCGCAGAGGGTAACGACACCACTGTTAGTCCGTCAGACGGTTCTGAGGGCAATTCTGACGGCTCTGGTGCAAGTTCTCTTGCAATCATTGCAGGAGTGACAGCTCTCGCAGGAGTCGGCGGCGCAACTTACTACTTTACAAGAAAGAGGAAGTGATTTTATGATTTTTCAAAGCAAACAAAAAGTAAACGGTGCTCCCATATGGGAAGTCGATACCGACACACAGACGGTAAGGCACAGAAACCCCAAGACAGGCGAAACAGAGCGTTATGTGTTTCATACCGACCACATCAGGTACTATCTGCACCACATCGAAGAAAAGCGGCCCGATCTCTTGCAGGAGATCGTGGATAAGGGCGAGATTTACAAGCACCTGGACGAGCTTGATACAAAGGTCACAGACGCAGTAAACCGTCAGACTGCACTACTTATCGAAAGCAGCGAGGACTACAAGGTTGCCAATGAAATGGGCAACCTGAACCGTGTCGGAGCTATCTGCAATATGCTACGTATGCAGGCACAGAGAGTCGTTTACGATACCATGATCTATCTTTGGAGGGACGAATAATGTTTTGTGCGAACTGTTACAATGAAATTCCCGCAGGCAAGAGCTATTACAAGCATCAGGACACAAATCAGAGCTACTGCTCCCTGGACTGCCTGAATGACCACATGATCTATACCCACACGATCACCCTTGAAACGAGCGAGGGCGAGGAAAGCACCGAGGAAAAGGACAATGACGAGTGAGGATTTCATCGAGGACTTGCGGAGAAACGGTGTGAAGCTCATAAAAAAACGACGGCTCTCTTACCGAGATCCCGCCGGACTTCTTGAAACGAGCCACAGAGCTTTGTAGTCAGCTCAGTTGCAGCTCGATCAGCTATGATATTGTTGATCCGCAGGACGGAGAACATACAAAGCTGAGGGTGCTTGATTGTGGGTATGCGGAATAATAAGAAACGGATAGCCGTCTGATGAGGACGGTCTATCCGTGTATAGCTCTTTATTTTTTTAATCCGCCACCTTTGCCCTTTGTAATTACAACAAAAGCCAAACTTGCTAATGCAGCGGCACCAGTACCGAATTTTTTTATTAAGCCGTTTTTGTCTCTACGGCAATTCTCGCATAGCTTTTTCTTGTTTGTGCTTGTTAGCTCACAACCACATTTCTTACAATAGCGGATTTCAGGCTTATCACTCATCACTTTCTCCTCCATTTTCTTCTATGTCGTTTGCGGTTAGTAATTCGTGTACTTGCATTTCGATTTGTGATGATGTATCAAAAGATGTTATTCTTTTAGACACATCGCAAAATTGATTAACAATATCAATTTTCTTAACAGAGGCGCTTTCGTTGATAAGCAAAAGAGTATCTCGTTTTTCAAGACCGTTATCAACAATAAAGCTCTTAAACTCCTCTAAACAAATTTTGCAAGGCTCATACTCTCCAAGAATAGCATATCCTTCACATTCTGTCTGAACCGCACTTGTTATTGCAACAAGTGCTTGTAGTGCATCGGTAGCTTTAGTTGCTGTATCGCTTTTCTTGAATATTTGCTTGAAGTCGCTCTCATTGGAATGTTGGCGAATATAAAGAAGATTTTGAGCAAAATTACGCATCAAGGCTCTTTTGGCATCAGTAGCAGCGCCTATTACAGCTAATAGAGCTGTTTCTCTTAGTTTTGAGTCTTGTATCCTTCTTGCTTGAAAAAGTTTATCCCTTGCACTATCAGCCATAGCCAATCTGTCATTTTGAAGCTCAATGTGTATTCCACGGATTGCATCTCCTATAAATTCAATCTCATCAAGTATTTGAGCCATTGTAGCATGGACAGATAGATTATTTAGTGCTTGAGTTAGGTTAGGCGAAAAAGTCATATCTTCTAAGCGAACTTGCTTTACAATATTCTTTCCATCTCTTATTGTAGGAAGAATCTCGCCCTGTTTGTCAATGGAAAATCTATAAACACCTTTTGCAATTAACTCTTTAACATAACAAGCTCAATATCTGCGATGTTTCTGAATTTTTGTATATTACGGAATACAAGATACTTCTGATCGAAAGAATCCAACAGACGATAATTCTTTTTAAGTTGAGTGAATTCAAGATTATCTTTAATTATACGAAGGCAAAGCGAATGGAACGTACCGATATACATTTCATTCACATTGACATATATTTTTCTAACAGCAAGCTCGTTGGTAATTCGGGTAACAAGCTCCTTTGCCGCTTTTTCTGTAAAAGTAGCCATTAAGATCTGCTCAGGCTTTACTCCGCACTCCTGAATAAGATAGATCGCCCTCTGCACAAGAGTGAAAGTCTTTCCTGTGCCTGGACCTGCCGTGATCAGGACAGCACCGTTTGAGGATGATATAGCGAGTTTCTGAGCATCGTTGGCATTTCCAAAGTCAAACATATTCCACCTTCTGTCTTAATATAGTCGTTTTAATTCATAATAACTAAATAACCATGTTTTTTACCATGTCTTATACACGTTACTTATTATCATTAACCGCACTCTTAATTCGATCAATATACTCATCTGCTACTCTTGATGGTTCAACAATTCGCATTCTGTCCTTAAATTGGAACACCCAGCCGAAGAAAGGGGGACTTATCTGAACTGTGATCTTAATCTTCAGCCAACCGCCGTCACAGTGTCTGATTTCAAGATCTTCGCCAAACTTGTCATATACCGCACCGAGCAGCTCAGGTGCAAACTCAAGAGTGACTGTTTCAGCTTCACCGTTATACATCTTAAATACCTGTTCTGTATAAGTTTCTGTCTTTCTTTTCTTGATAAGAGCTTCTTCACAAATAGGTTCTTCTTCGACCTCGACAGTATCCATACGGTCAACTCTGTAATTCACTGCGTTCTGATACTTTTGACTGTATGCAACGAGGTAATAGTTATCCTCGCTGAATACAAGAGCAACAGGATCGGTGATGTATCGTTTCTTTTCTTTACGATAGACACGATTCCTCTTTTCGTCTAAATCAAAGTAGTAGAAACTTACTTGTTTTTTCTGCCTGATAGCAAGTTCTATCTGTTCGATATTCTCATAAATATCTTGGTTGGAGTGCTTGTGGTTATTGTAGAAGACAATATTATCCCTGACAATCTCAGAACGACGTACTCCTGCATAAGAAAGGAGCTTTTCAACCATATCGGCAGTCTTGTCTGCCGGAATAAAGTTTGCAGCTTGAACCGCATCAATTAGAGTCTTTTAGTTTCATCGTGCAAAACTCCTTTCGGTTTTTTCTTTTATCCCTAAGCGTTTACAAAGAAAGTCGTTGACATCTTTCCCGTATTGGGGAGGGTCGTCAACGACTTCATACTTATCTGAAAGAATTGTCTGCAACGCTTTGGTAGCTTTTCTACCGGCAATATCATTGTCCAAATGAAGAACAATTCGCCTGATTGTTTTATCCTTTTCAAGCAGCCTGCCAAGTGTAACAGGCACTTTCGAGTCCTCGATTTTCTGCTTTGGGGAATACACTCCCGCAAGAGAAACAAGGTTAAGATGTCGCCATTCTTTGCCCTCCAGCTTCATCAAAGTTGCATAGGAAAGCAGGTCAATGGCACACTCAAAGAGATGAACCTCTCCGGTGTTTTCGGCAGTCAGGCGGAAAGAATATTGCTTTTTACTTCCGGTGCAGTCGCCCATAATCCTTGATTGATTTGTTGCTCTGTAAGCGGCGTATTTAGGTTCTTTGTTCTCGTCATAGCCGATAAAAACAGCATTGTGATATGGAAGCGACTCAATGATTAGCTCCTGTTCCAAGCAGTAGTTGATGATTTCAAAATCAATGCCACGCCCGAAAAGGTAATCAAATACCACATCGGCAGTAGGACTTTTTTCAGGCAGAAGCAAGGGTTGTTCCTCATAGCTTTTGATGTTTTCACAAGTCGGAAAGCTGACTGAACCGTTTCCCATAATGGTCTGAACCGCCTCCACAAAATCCATTCCACGGACTTTGATAAGGTAATCGAGAGCGGATTTGCCCCCGATACCTCTCGACCACCACATCCATTTTCCGTTGGAAATCTTCAAGCTGTCGTGGGTTCTTGTGGTGTAGGTGTTGCTTGAAAACTTAACAAGCTCGCCCGGTTCATACTCTCTGAGATAGGTTAATAAGTCCATTCGTTTGGCTTCGGTTATGACTTCCGGTGCAATATACGGCATAGGTATCACCGCCGTTCTACATCAGCAAATCGGCAACCGCTTTCTGTATCGGTTCGTTGATACTGAGCTTTGCAATGATAATGAGTATCTTATCAACAGGGCAGCCGATGTCATTCCAAACAGTCCAAGCACCTCCCGCAAGGTCGTCGTTTTCATACAAAGCAATGATTTCTTCTGGCGAAAACACCGTTTCAATGCTCTGTCGAACCAACTCTCCGTAGAAAGAAAGCTTTGCATTTCTAAGGGCAAATTCTGCTTCATTTGCGGGCGGTTTGCTTCTTTTCAATTCGAGATATGCTTTATCAAGTCTCCTGACCACAACCATCATCATTGCGTCAAAAGGGTTGATGATTGCTTTTCTGCAAGGGCAGTTTTCTCTTTCCTTATCGGGTGTCATTTTATCGTTCATAGGTTTTCTCCTTTCGTGTGTTCGGCACTTCGCCCTCATCGGGTTCGCCGCCGACAATTTCGTTTTCCCGCTTATCCATATTGAGCAAGATATTCAGCTCGTCCAGTCGGGCAAGCTTTGTCTTGAGTTCTTCCTCTTGGATAAATGGTTTTTGGACTTCTTTCTTTGCGGTTTCCAACTGATTTTTGGTGTTCTCAAGGTCGTTTTCCGCAAGCGATAAGCTCTCGGCAAATCTCTCAATTCCGTTATCAAGACGGATAATATTGCCGTGTGCGTCATCGCCGAGAGGAACATTTCTGCTTGTCGCACCTTTCAGTCGAACCTCATAATTTCGCTCTGCGGTATTAAAAAGCAGCTCCGTTTCAAACCCTCGGTACTTGCCGAGAGGAATAGGGTCGGGGCTGTTCATCTGCTTGCAGGCTTCAATGATTGCTTTGCCGGCATCGGCTTTTTCGGAATAAAAAACACCCTTAACCTCCATACCGACAAAGCGGTCGTCCGTTGGTTTCGGGTGCTGTTTCGCAGTTTCTACATCTTGCTTCAAGCCTTCAATGCGGTTTTCCAAAGCTGTAATTCTCTGCGGATAATATTTGATTATCTTATCTTCCAAAGCGTATCTTTCAGAGAGAAAGTTGGATTTTAAGAGCTTCAGCTTTTGGACTTGAATGTCCAAATCCATCTTCTCCTTAATATACGGGTTGCCGGTGGCAAGCATTTTAATCTCTGCATAGGACAGAGCGGTTTCATCAATATCCTCGGCAGAACGCACCGGGGATTTGCTCGTCATAATCTGACTGGCGAACTTTTGCTTTCCCTCTACAAGCTGATAGAGATATGCGTCAAAGGTCTGCTCCGTTACATAGCGGTAAATATCTACATCAGGATTTGAGTTACCCTGACGGATAATTCGACCGGAACGCTGCTCCAAGTCTGACGGTCTCCACGGGCAATCCACATCGTGAAGTGCGATAAGTCTGTCCTGAACATTCGTGCCGGCTCCCATCTTTTGCGTAGAGCCGAGAAGCACTCTGACCTCGCCTTTACGGGTCTTTTGGAACAGTTCTTTTTTCTTCACATCGGTATCTGCTTCGTGGATAAAGCGGACTTCGCTTTCGGGGACACCACGCTCTATGAGCTTCTTTCTGATGTCGTTATATACCGAGAATGTTCCGTCATTCTTTGGAGTTGAGAGGTCGCAGAACACAAGCTGTGCCGATTTTTTATCGGCTGTTTCCTCCCAAATACGGTAGATGTTATCGACGCAGGCGTTGATTTTACTGCCCTCAAAATCAGGCAGCATATCGTTAAGCATACGCTGGTCAAGTGCTAACTTCCTGCCGTCGTTTGTAATTTTAAGCATATTATCTACACTCGAATCTACACCGCCGCCACGGACTTTCTCGGCTCGTTCCGCAAGGGAAGCAACCATCTCTTTCTGCATTTCCGAAGGCTTGACCGCAACATTGTGGAAGTGTGCTTCCGGCACAGGCAGTTCCAGCATATCCGCCGTCTTGATGTCGGCGACCTCCTTAAACATCGCCATAAGCTCCGGTAGGTTGTAGAATTTCGCAAAGCGGGTTTTCGCTCTGTAACCCGTTCCCTCCGGGGTAAGCTCAACGGCTGTTACAGTCTCTCCAAAGGTACTTGCCCACGAGTCGAAGTGCTGCAAGTTGTTTTTGACAAGCGTGTTGTACTGCAAGTATCGCTGAATGGTATATAGCTCCACCATACTGTTTGAGATAGGAGTACCGGTTGCAAATACCGTTCCTCGACCGCCTGTAAGCTCGTCAAGGTATCGGCACTTCATAAACAGGTCGGAGGATTTCTGTGCTTCCGTTTGAGCGATACCGCCCACATTACGCATTTTGGTGTAAAGATAGAGGTTCTTGTAATAATGACTCTCGTCAATAAAAAGCCTGTCCACACCGAGTTCTTCAAAGGTAACAACATCGTCCTTTCGGCTTTGGTCGTTGAGCTTTTCCAGCTTTTGTTTCACGGACTTTTTAGACTTTTCAAGCTGTTTAATGGAGAAGTTTTCTCCACGGTTTCGCTTCAAATCCATAATACCGTCTGTCAGTTCTTCAAGCTGCTGCTCAAGAATTGCCCTCTGTCTTTCAATGGACATCGGGATTTTCTCAAACTGAGAATGACCGATGATTACGGCGTCATAATCTCCCGTGGCAATTCGACCGCAGAACTTTTTGCGGTTCTTTGTCTCAAAATCTCGCTTTGTCGCTACGAGAATATTCGCCGCCGGATAGAGTTGTAAGAACTCCGCCGCCCATTGCTCGGTTAAGTGATTTGGCACTACGAACAGCGACTTATTGCAAAGTCCCAGTCGTTTGGACTCCATAGCGGCGGCTACCATTTCAAAGGTCTTGCCCGCACCGACTGCGTGTGCTAACAGCGTATTACCGCCGTACAGAATGTGTGCAACCGCATTTTTCTGATGTTCACGGAGTTCGATTTCCGGGTTCATACCGTTGAAAACAATGTGGCTTCCGTCGTACTCACGGGGTCTTATACTGTTGAACTTTTCGTTATACATCTTCGTGAGTTTTTCTCGGCGGGCAGGGTCAGCCCATATCCAGTCCTGAAAGCCCTGCTTTATGAGTTCCTGCTTTGCCTGTGCGATTGCCGTCTCTTTTTTATTGAGAACGGCTTTCTTTCTGCCTTCCTCATCTTCGATATAGTCAAAGATTCGGACATCTTTCAGGTTCAGTGTTTCCTCAATTATCTTATATGCGTTGATGCGGGAAGTACCGTATGTGCTGTACGCTTTTACATTGGAACGGTCGTAGCTCTTTCCCTCAATGTTCCATTCGCCGGTAAACTGAGAGTAGTGAACCTTGATATTCCATTGTGCATAGCGTGGGGTGTCGAGAAACTCAAACATAAACTGTTGGAATATTTCGGGCGGTATCCAAGTCGCACCGAGCCTTACGGAAATCTCGCTTGCCGTCAAATCCTTTGGCTGCACCTTTTCAAGTGCCTGCACATTGACGGTGTAATCTTCGGGATACAGTGCCGCAGACCTTTTGGCTGTCGCCAGCTTCTCACGAACATTGCCCGACAGATATTCGTCTGCCATCAGATACTTCGGCTCATAGGAATTACCGTACTCATAAAGGGGATTTAAGAAGATTACACCCTTTAAGTCAGCGAATAATTCCTCCTCACTTTTGCCGGACAACTCCATCATATATTCCATATCAATGGCTGCTTTTTCGCCCATAGAGACAGCGAGAGCCTCGTCTGCGGTGTCAACCTCCGTTACCGGCTTGTGCGGTTTAATCGTCCTTTTGAAGAACATATCCGCCTTGCGTTCCAGTTCGCCATCTTCATTGATAACCTCAAGAGCGGAGAGCAGAGCATAGGAGCTGTCGTCGGAAAAGGCAGAAGTATTGGCACGGCTGTTAATCAGTCCGTACTTCTTTGTAAAGCTGTCATACAGTGTGTTCAGCTTATCCTGTGCCTGTTTGATTTCGCTGTCCGGGTAATCCTCGGTTTGCAGTTCAATCAAGTTACGGACGCAATCTCTTATCCCAATCATACCCTTAATGCGGTTCTCAGCGGTTGCAGATACCTCCACCGGGGACATACGGGAGTTCTCACGGAAATAGATTTTATCGTCTAAAACAGTGTAAGAGAAGTTCCTTACCATAGGGTCTGCCGGGATAGAATTATCTTCTTCCTCCAGTTCGTCGGCAACCTCGTATTCGGAGATTTCTCCGTGAATGTTTGAGACTGCTTCGTTCAAAAGCTCCGAAAGGTCGGCATTTTCAAACGGTTCACAGGTTGCTTCCGGTCCGAAGCGACCGCTTACCATTTTCATTTCGCCGAGTATCATTTCCGGGTGCTGAACAAAATATGAGTTCATCCTTATACCGTTTTCGTCGGTGTCAAGATGAACCCAATCCGGCTCAATATCTATGAGTCTGTCTCGCTTTTGCAGAAACAGAATATCGGATACGACCTCTGTCCCGGCATTACCTTTGAAGGTGTCGTTCGGAAGTCTGATTGCTCCGAGAAGCTCCGCCCTCTGTGCGATATATTTACGCACATTGGAGTTTTCCTTGTCCATAGTTCCTTTGCTTGTCACAAGAGCCATCACACCGCCGGGGCGTAACTTATCAAGCGATTTTGCAAAGAAATAATCGTGGATTAAGAAATTGTACTTGTCGTATCGTTTATCGGAGACTTTGAAATCTCCGAAAGGCACATTGCCGATAATGCCGTCAAAGAAGCTGTCGGGGACATTTACTTCCTCAAAGCCCTGTGCCGCAATGGAAGATTTCTGATAAAGCTGCTGAGCGATACCGGCTGAAATGGTATCAAGCTCAACACCGTAAACCTTTGCGTTTTCCATTGACTTGGGCAGCATACCGATGAAATTACCGATACCGCAGGACGGCTCAAGCAGGTTGCCCTCCTGAAATCCCATCTGTTCCAACACCTTGTAAATGGCGGTAGATACTTCGGGCGGAGTGTAAAATGCAGTCAGTGTGCTTTCTCTTGCCGACGCATATTCCTCCGGCGTCAGGATGTTTTTCAGCATTGCATACTCTGTATGCCAAGCTCCTGCTCGTTCGTCGAAGGCTTCGGGAATACCGCCCCAACCGACATATCTCGACAAGATTTTCTGCTCGTCAGGTGTTGCAAAACGGTTTTCGTTTTGACAATCTCTCAGGACTTTTATTGCTGCATAGTTTCGGTGGAAGCGTTCTTTCTTGTTCACTTCTTCAACCTGATTATTGGCAAGGTCAAAGTTGTGTCGTTCGGACATAGGAATATCCGGGTGGAGGTCAAAGCTCTTTACTTTTGACTTTTTCTTTTGCTCCCAAGCGGGTACAATCGGTTCAGGCACTTTTTCTCGGTTGTCCTTGACTTCAACTCCATTGTGTTCGGATAAAGCCTTAAAATCATCAAGCAAGTCAGGTCTGATACCAAGCACCGAACCGTCATCTTCAAAGACAAAGGCTTCATCAACAAGAAAATGATAAAACTCTGCACCGTGCCATTCGTTATCGCTGTCCCTTGCAACAAGACCGTTTTCATCATAACTGAGTTCAATGTCATCAATCTTTAATCTGCCAAGCACGGAATATAGAATTTCTGTTTCTCGGTCATATACCGGAATTTCAGTTGCAACAGCCATAAGGCTCTGCATTGTCGCTTTGGTACAGTCTGTGAAATCAGGCTGTTCCAAAAACTGCCTTTCTGCGTCCTCAAACCATTCCGTACCTACATCGGCAAGCTCCTGATTTGCAATGCTACCGAGATAATCAAAGAAATCCTCTGCCGAGTCATACTCCCGTGCGACTTGCTGTATCTCGTCAAAAGAAAGAGTATTTGTAACATACTGACCTCCGGCATTGCTGTCGGGGTTATAGTACATCCAAGTTACACTTTCATTGTCCCGGTCAATAAAGAAGGCGTCGTCATAACCGGTTTTCGGACTGAAATCCGGTACGGTTTCAGTATCGTTTTGAGCTTTATTTTCGCCTGTAACGGTTTTTTCTTCCGCCGGTAATACACTGACCTTCAAGTGGTCGTTCATCGGATTTTCACGCACTTTGCGGTCAAATTCTTCCCTTGAAAGTTCCTTGTTGAATAAGGGCATATCGAAGTCATAGAGCATTACACGGTTTTCATCAAAGGACAAAATCTCATACTGAGAAGCCCCAATATACACGCTGTCGCCGAGATGATATTCATACTGCGCTTCCGGCTCGTCCTCTTTGTTTTCAGGTTCAGGCGGTGCGGTAGAAAGTATCTCACGGTTTTTTCTCTGCTCTGCAAGCTCGGCTCGCCGTTCTTCCTGCTTTTCAAGCCATTCAGGGTACTTTTCTTTTTCCTTTGGGTTTAGGTATCTGTCCATACGGATAAGGTCTCCGATACGCTTTTCCACCTGAGACCAAGAAAGAGTAATGTGCGGCTTGTCGCTTCCGATACCTTTTGAAATTGTGATACCTTTTCCGTCGTGCTGTTCGTCAATGCCTGCACCGATGATGACCGGATAAGAGCCGCCCCAACCGTATTCGTTTTTCAAGAAGTCGGCGTTCTCTTTTGCGGAAATGCTCTTTTCAAACTGCTCATAGATACGCATTTTACCCTCGGAAACTCCGCTTCCACGGGTCAATACAGCGTCTATGATTTCCTGAGAAAAAGTAAAGGCAGAGGTTTTTTGTTCCTCTGCCTGATTTCCCATAATGAGAGTCAACTGACCGTCCATAGACGGAATCGGTTTCATTGTATCGGTCAATTCTCCCAAAAGTCTCATTGCTTCAAAATGCTGTGCGATAACGCCCCAGTCGTAGAAACTCTGAGCGGTTCTGTTTTCGTATTCACCCTCCCACAAGTGGAGGACATTCTGAAATGTTTTGTATCCCACAAGCCTGCCGTCGTTTAAGGTAAGCCGGGTGTAGTCGTTATTGAAGATACCCTTGATATATTCGGTACGGGTCGCATTGTCCGTATTTCTCTCATAGAAGTCTTTGATTTCTTCCTTTGAAGCGGACAAATGCGGGGTAGTACCGAGTATCTCTCGGATAGTATCATCGCCACCGAAAAACGGCAGGCTCTTGTCCTCGTGGTTTCTGTCGTAATACTCTAAGCGAATATTACCTGATTCTTCACGATTTCCTGTGCCGAGTTCCTGATGTTGTTCATCAGGCGAACCCACTTCATCATATCTTCCGCTTTCATCTGCTCCGTCAGCCCGGCTTTCTGTGCCATCTGCTTCACGAGAGTTTCCTCCAGTTCGCTGGCTCTCTGCTGAACCTCCGCCAAGTGACTGTTCAGAATCCCTTTCGTCAGAAGATTGTAGTACAGGATTTTGTGATGTTCCTTCAGATAAGTTCTCCTCATCTGCGACCATCTGCCGAGAGTCACTTCCGTCTGCTCCGGCAGTTTCAGGTTCGGAAGATTGTAATCTCCCACCATCGTGTATGTGATTTCGCTCATCGCTTTGACTCCTTTCGTCTTTGATGTCTTTATTGTATTCGGATTGCTCCTGTTCATCAATTATGCGATTTTCCTTGCTGAGCGTGCTGATTGTTCTGCTGACAGGGAGCAACGCCATTTCTGCAATGTCGCTTGTAGCAATACCCACCGCATTGAGAACTTCCTGTGAATTAAAACTTGAAATACCGGCAAAGTCATCGGGAGAATAGACCTTGTCTGCGTTCAGTCCCAATCGTGCCATAACCATATATGATACGCTGTTTCTGACAAGCTCCAAATACAAGGCATTTGCTTCGTCGGCAGACAAATACTCAATATCGCTTCCTGCACCCAAACTCATAAAGTCGGAGATATAGTCTGCGATGTTATCCTCAACGGCATTGGCAATGCTCTCTTTGACGACATTTTCAATACTCGTTGTATCGTTTACCGCACCGAAAGTATTTTCAAGTGTTTCAATAACTTCTGCTTCATATTCGGGTCTCATCTCCCAAATCGGAACAGGGCGGGAATGTCGACTTTCGTGGGTGTCCGATATATCAAAGTAATGAATCAGCCTTTGACGGCTTCTGTCTGTGTCCTCAAATACGGCAATACCCTTTGCTCCTCGGTTTACCCAGCGACCGAAAGTGCCGTTCCATCGTTCGATTTCAAGCACGGCTGTTGAGTCGGGCCTTTGAGCATATATGAGAAGCTGTTCATCAAATCGGAGCCTGAAATTCCTGCCTGCGGTTTTCAGAAACGATTGCCAGTTTACCGGATTGTCTGTAACTGCAAAACAGGTTCTTTCATACAGCTCTGAAATCAGGTCAAATTTTCTTGCCACCTCGTCTGCACCTCCTTATCGTGTTTTTTCTTTGTCCTTTGCGGATTTCGTGTTTTCTTTTGCGGCTGGTTCTACGGTATGACCGTTTCTCTCGCAAAGCTCGGCAAATTCGCAGATATGGTAGAGATTTGTGCCGACCTCCAAATGGTAGTCGTCGATATATCTGCAAGTTCTCTCCATTGTTTTGCCGTCGCCGAGCTTGATTGAGATTTTTTCTCCGTCCGCAATGCGAAACTGCTCCTGATAGTGCGGGTTGATAAATCGGATACCTCGCTCAGCGTTTTTCAAGTGGGCATTTAGCCACTCTTTCTGATAGCAATAGCAGTACAGATTGTACTCGCCCCTGTTGGGGTTAAATCTCATAAGATAGCTGTACTTTCCCGTATCAAGACGGATGCCGTAGTGGTTGCAGTCATCATTAAAGGAGCTGTCGGGAGTGGAATAACAGTAAGAGGACATAGCCTTTCTGCCGGACAAAACATCGCCGTCACGCAATCCGTTTATGACTTCATCAAATTCAGCCTTAAATTCATCGGTTTTCAAGTCTTTTCTGAAATCGTTCCAAGTCGTCCAAAACTCGTTCCCGTTAGAACCGAAGTCGGCTCTCAAATATCCGATAAGACCGGTCTGCATAGAGAGCTGCTGACTTTGGCTGAAGGTGTATTTACGCTCTGCTTCGGTCAATACTCTGTAATCCATTTTCATCACCTCGCTTGTTCGTTTGTTTGTCTTTGCTTTGGAATAGGAAAACCATAAACTCCGGCAATGTCATCGCCGAGCCTTTTGGTAACTCGTGTGATGTCGGCTCTTGTGGCTTTTCCGTTATAGATTTTATCTTGCAGATTTTCAATCTGCGTATCGGTAACACCGTCTTTGAATACACGGTAAAGATAATGGTTTGTACCGTCGTGATGAACGGCGTCGGCACGAAGGTCGCCGTACTTATCCACATACCATTCGTTGTAATCGGTATCGGAATAAAGGCAGTCCTTAATGTTGCCGGAATCAATCATCTTGTAGCCCGACACTCTGCCGTTCCATCTGCCGAGGTCGCCGATAACAATAATCGGCTGTGAAAGCTGAATATTGAGATTTACTCGTTCATCATAAAGATTTTCGGCATTGGATTTTACCATAATGTCGTAAAGCTCATCATCGGAATATCCGGGATACAGTTCCTCCAAAGACTCTCGCCAATCATCAAGGTCAAGGCTAATGTCGCTCCAAATGATATGGCGGTCATTCTGTTCCTGCCTGCTCATCAGTGCCACCTCCCAAATAAGAGAACAGCTTATTGGCTTTGGTCTGCTTCTGAAACTCGATAATCAGACTCATATCCGGAATAGTGATACCCGGAATTTTCAAAATGCTCTCCATGTCGAGCTGCTGCAATTTCTTTTCGGTATTGCAGCCTGCGTCAAACAGTTTCGTCAGAAGCTTTGTCTTTTGCTGAAAAGTGAAATTTTCCTTCATTGCTTTGTCCTCCTTATCGTTCTTTGTCTTTATTTCGCTTCTTGTTTGAAAGCTCTTGTGCCTTTTCCTTTGCCCATTCAGGCAGACGCTCAGGCTTTATTTCGCCCATAACATCCATTCTTTCATATCGGGTTGATTTGCCGGTGTGAAGATTGGTACAAAACACGGCACTTCCACGGCTGTTTGCCGACGCACCGAAACCACCTGTAACATAGTAGAGCTGTCTGTCGGCTCTCTGAAATTCAGGCTTTAATACCTTGGGGTCAATGGCTATGATTTTGCCGTTGATGTCTTTGGAATAGTGGTCGGGGATACAGTCGGCTTCTGTTATGAGTGTGATTGGAATATCCAGTTTTTCGACCTGTTCCTTGAAAAGCTCCGCTTCATTTGCCACACGGCTTCCGAAAAGGTGTACGATTTCGATATAGTCATCGCTTACCATACATTCCGAACACAGTTCAAACAGGTCGTTTCGCTCTGCAAAGCCGCACATAAATTTATCGCCGTTTGTACTTTGCTCATTGGAAGCCAAGATAACTTCCTTTTCGCCCACATTGACCGAGCAAAGAACAGTGTATTCACCGATTTTTCTTTTTCCCTCGTTCATATCCACACCTCAGCTTACTTCAATCACAATTCTGATGTTTCCGCAGTCGCAGCCACTGCACTGCCTTGACAGTTCGGGAAATAGGGATTGCACTCTCTGTCTTGCTCTGCGGATAGTCTCAAAGCACGGCAAGCCGTAGCCTTTATAGTTGTTGACTATATCCTCAAGCGGTAAATCTCCGACTCTCATATAGCTGTATCGGTTGTAATAGCAAAGGATAAGCTGCATATCGTCATACCTCGTTTCGGGGCATTCTCTGAGTATTGCAAGCACCTTGCTGTCAACCGTCTTTTGCTTATTCATAATGCACCTCCGTAAAAGAACGGTGGGCGAAGTTTTCACTCCGCCCACACAAGCGTTCCTTATTTCTTTCTGTTCTTAATCTGCAAGAAGATAAAGCCGCCGATAATAAAGGCGACTAATACAACTGCTACGATTGTTTTAGCGTCCATTACTCATTGTCCTCCTTCTTCTTTTTTCTGTACGCAACAACGGCTGTGCCGACAATACCGAGGGCAGAAAGTCCCGCAAGTGCCGTCCACAAGCCCACATTGCTGTTATCTCCGGTCTTTGGTGTATCTCTCAGCTCATTGTGCATTTCCACAACGGTAGTAGAACCGACCTTTACGGTTGCAATCTTATCCGCAGGAAGCACATAGGAAGCAGAAACACTATCCTGAACCTCGGAAATGGTGTAATCGCCGATACGAAGTCCCTCGATAATGATTTCGCCGTTCTTATCGGTCGTGAAGCTTCGGTCGTAACCGTTTACTCCTGTAACTCTGAAAGTGAAGCCTTCAACCTTACCGTCAGAGGAAGTTTTAACGATTTTCAGGTTTCCTTTCATAGCTGTGTTAATAAAGCCGACGCCGGCTTTGTTTTCTACCTCGTAGGTGGTTTCATCTTTTTCAATGAAAACAGAGTACACACCCTTATCAAGCTCAAAGCCATCCGGTGCTTTGGTTTCTCTTACAAGGTATTTTCCGTAAAGAAGTTCCTTCATCTCGTAAATACCGGTAGAGGTTTCGGAGAGCGTTCCGATAAGCTCGTCGCCATCATCCAGTTTACCGTCGCCGTTTACATCTTTGTAAACCTCAAAGGTCGCTCCTGTCAGCTTGTTGTCCGGGTAATCTTCATCGACCTTAGTCAACTTGATATTGCCGTGAACATACTCATTGACGATTTCGACCTCAATGACCTGAGCGACCTCGGAGATTTTAACTTCATAAGAAGTTTCATCAAGCACGAAGCCCTCCGGCTGCTCGATTTCTCTTACAAGCCAGTTGCCATACGGTACTTTCTCAAAAGAAAAGCTACCGTCTTTTTGGGAGGTAGCAGTCATCAAAGCATTTTCTTTTGTAAATTCGGTTTCATCAGCCTTAAACAGACCGATTACAGCACCTCCCAGTGCTTCGCCGTTTTCGGTAATCTTCTTACCGGAAACAGAACCGTAAATGAGCTTGTTTTCAATCGGCTTGCCGTCATTGACCGCAATCTCAACATTTGCGGTATCCTGACCGGCATAGCTGAAAGTGAACGGATACTTGGCGTCGGTAAGGATATAATGCTCATCGGTGGCAAGTTCCTTTACATAGTAGCTTCCGAAAGGAAGGTCGGTTTTGATAACAGCCTTGCCGTTCTCGGAAAGTGAGATAATCTCAATCAGTCCGTCTGCCGGAATAGAAGTACCGCTTGCAGAAACAAGTTCTTCTGCGGCGAAAAGTCCGAAGCTGATATTCTTCATTTCATCGCCGTTGCCGATATTGAAGATGTCGTTCTTTTCAATAGTCTTTTCAAGACTTACCGCTACTTTCTGCCTGTCGTTTACAAAGCTTGTGGCGGTTTCGGTTACAGACACTTCCTGACCGGCATAAGTCAGCTCAACATCGTGAGCTTCTTTGTTGATGACCATACCCTCCGGTGCAGTAATTTCAACCACCGTATATTTTCCGAGATAAAGCTCCTTACTCTTGGCAAGTCCGTTTTCATCTGTGGTAACAGTATCTACTACCTCGCCCTTTGCATAACGGAGTGTACCGTCGGGAGTGATAATATCTTCTGCTGCGCTAATCTCATAAACTGCACCTGCAAGACCTTTCACTTCATAGACAGGCTGATAAATCACATCGGCGTTTTCCACGCCGGAGATATTTACCCCTGAAAACACCTCGCCGGTCTTTTCAATGCTGACTGTACCTTTCTGTGCCATATTAGGCTTATCGACCTTAATCACGGTAATACCACCCTCATCGGAAGAATGTTCCTCTGCCACATCAAAGTACACCGGTGTGCTGTCAAGCACATATCCGTAAGGAGCCTGAACTTCTACAAGAGAATATCCCTTGCCGTATTCCAGTTTTTCCGGTGTCACAAGCTGTCCGTTTGCGTCGGTGTAGAAAGTATCAATCGTTGTCGGAGTAGGATAAGTGAAGGTCATTGTTACCTGATTGCCGTCAGGGTCAAAGATTTTGAAGCCTGCACCGGCATAAGGAATGTTTTTACCGCTTTCTGCGTCCACCTTGACAACCTTGATATAGCTTTCAAAGTTTGCGTTGTTGATAAGATAGCGGTAGGTCTGTCCGTCCTGAGCAATGAACACATCAAAGTTCTTCATCAGCTCACGACCTTCCCAACCGGAGGTCTGATGAACGGTATATACGCCGTAAGGCATATCCTTTGTCTGCCCGAAACCGTTTTCATCACAGACAATGACATCTCTTTCATCTTCTTCTGCTGCGTCAAAACTGCCGGAAGATTTGAGATAGATTTCAAAGGTTGCTCCGTTTTCCGGTGTTTCAATCTGAGTTTCGCCGTCATCGGTGTGCTTGATAATGGCGATATTGCCTTTCATAACCTGTTCGGTAACATCATTTGCTGTCTGATTGTGTTCCACCGTATAAAGCTGCGGTTCAGCACCGACCTTGTGAACAGTCGTATCAAGCAGATAACCCTCGGACGGCGTGATTTCACGGATTGTCCAGTCATTATCACAGACATATTCCTTTGTGGTAAACTGCCCGTTCTTATCCGTCACATACTTGTCCACAAGGGTTTCGCCTTTATAGATACCGTAAACTGCTCCGGCAAGGGTAGCGTCGCCCTGCGGTGTGCCTTCCTCTCGGTCGCTCTTTGTTACGGTTACGCTGAACTTTTTGAGAATGTTCGTGAAGTTTCTTGTGGTTACTTCTTTCCAGTTAATCGGTGCGGTCTGATTTGCAGGCACAACATAACGGATTGCGGTATCCACTTCCTCAATGGTGTATGGGGTAGTGCCGCTGATAAGCACATCATCAAAAGAAGCAACACCGTTCTTATCTGTCACGGCATACTCATCGACAGCAATACCGGAAAGAGATGTGCCGTAAAGATGGAAGGTAACGCCCTCAACCAAGTTATCCTCAGAAGATTTGATGACCTGAAGATTACCTCTTTTGAGAACATTATTGAAATTGACCTTTGACACCTGACCGGCAACAACAGTTACTCTGTGAACCTCCTGCGGAACATATTTGTCGATAGACTGTTCTGTTACCGTGTAAACACCGGGCATAAGGTTATCCAGTTGGAATTTACCGCCGTTTGCGGTTGTTACAGTCTGATTGACACCGTTACCGCTTATGGTAAACTGAATGCCGTCAACCTTTCCGTCCTCACTTGTCTTTACAATCTGACAAGAGCCGTAGCTTACCTTCATTTTGACAAAGCCGCTGACAGGGTCACTGACCTCCTGAGCATAAGTGACCACATCCTGAATGCCGTTTCCGTTCTGATGGATACCGTCAGACCATACGACAACACCTCTGCGGACACCGTTCTTTTTTGCGGCTGTGATGGTAAATTCCTTGCTCGGAGCTTTCTCCATCGAAACAGTCAATTTGTTTCCGCTGACAGAGAAAGAAACCCCGTCAATGTTTGCCGAGAAGTTGTAATTGCCAAGCACACCGTTTGTATCGGTGAGAGTAGCAACATACTTGCTTCCGTTCCATTCAAGCTCGTTTACCTTTGCAGAACCGCTTGACCTTGTGCAGAAGCTCGGCACTTTGGTGTGATTCTGAACACTTGTTACCATACTGTTGTAGTACGACAAGATTTTACTGCGGAGTGGGTGTGCAGTGCTTACACATTCAAGCACGGCATTGTATCCGCTGGTAGAAACGTGATTAAAGCCTGCGTCTCTTTCTCCGACAATCGTTTCCCAAATCAAAATCTGAGTGGCATAAGCGTGTGCGATGCAGTTTGCGTCGCTTTCATTCTGCGACTTCCAGCTTGTCGAAATACCTCCACGGTAGCCGTACTGCAAGATACGACCGATAAGCAGGCGAATGTCATCGCCGGAAATCGTTCCGTTCGGGCTGATGTTATTAAAGAAGTTCTCGTCCTTTTCGGTGAGAGTATCTCCAGTCCGCTGACCTGTACCCGGTTCAATACAGTAGGCAATATTGCCCGAATACGAACCCATTGCACGAAGTCCTGTATATTTTGTGGACAAGCCTTTCCAACCGTTCATATAGTTGAGATTGCCGTGTCCCCATTCGCCGTTGTTATTGGTATCTCCGCTTCGGGGATAATCGACGAGGTACACATCGGCTTTTTCTCCTACGGCTGCAAAGGCTGTCGTTGCCCCAATGCCCGTAAAAGCAGTAAGGCTCATAACCGCCGCCAACATAAGCGAGACGGCTTTCTTGAATTTTGTTTTAACCATTGCGTTTTCCTCCTTGAAATGCAAAAACGCACCGATTTTACTCAGTGCGTCCGCTTAAAATTATTTTGTTTTAGCAGTAGCCGATATAGATGTTGTAATCCGTATCGGATAGCTTTTCTGTCCATATCCACACAGCGGTAAAACCCTCGCTGTTCTTGTATCGGTTCAGTCTGCTTTCAATATCAGACTTGATACCGCTTCGGTTAGGATTTGCGGATATGGGGTTGTCCCAACATTCTGTCGCCGTGATGTCAAGAGAAAGCCCTATGCTTACCGCATACTCTTTTGCGTAACTAACATAAGGGCTGACATCGAATGTCTGCTTGTGCGGCTCTGTCGGTTTCGGTTCTGCCGGCTTTTCAGTCGGTTTTTCAACCGGCTTTTGTTCGGCAGTTGTCTGTTCTTTTGGCTGTTCCGTTTGTTTTTCGGGTTCAGCCTGCGTGGTTGTCTGCTTCGGTGGCTCTGCCTTTGGCTTTTCGGTTGCAGGAGTATCAGCCGTTTTTTCTTCCGCCGGTTTTGTCTGAACAGTCGCAACCGTCTGCCTTTCAGCGGTTGATTGGCTTTCTTCTGCCGTAATCGGTGTTTCTTCCTGAACTGTCGTGCTTTCCGGTTCTTCTGCCGTTTCTTCCTGAGAATCTGTTTCGGTATTACCAGCCGGAAAAGAAGTCTCTGTTTTCGTAATCTCCTGTGCAGCTTCTTTGGCTGTGTTACCGTTACAACCTACGAGGAAAATCATCAGGCAGGCAAGAACACAAGGTATCAGCCTGTTTTTCATATCCATCGCTCCTTTCTGCCTTAATCGTAATCAAAACCGGTCAAAACATCAAAGGTGCGATTGGCTGAACTTTTTATCGTAGCAGACATTTTGCTTTTGCTCCAAATGTGCGAACCCTTTTATAGACAGCTATATGTTATTAGAGATAGATATACTCAAGGGAGATAGAGTATATTTTTCAGCAGGTTAATAGCCGGTATATATAGGGGTTAGAGTGTGAGAAAGGGGGAAGGCTATCGGCTGTCACGGTCGGCTCTGCTTCGCAGAAACTTGTTGTAATGCTCCAACGCCTTGCACACAAAATCCTCCGTTTGGCTTATGGGAATATTCTTCGGGATAAGCTGTCGAACCCTATCGCCCCTCAAAACAATTTTCTCCCTTTGGTTTGGTTTTTCCTCCGACATAATCGCTTGGATTGCTTCGGTTGTGAGCTTGCCCTCCTCAAAGAACTTTCGCATACGGATTGTTTGGTCGTGGGACGGGGTTGCGTCGTTCAGGTCGATTTCATCAACCACATCACGCTGACTGTCCTCATCGAGAAAAGACAATTCAACCGCCGGTCGCATTTTAATTCGCCCCTCATCAACATATTCCAAAAGTTCGGGAACAAGGTTTGTAAGGCGAATATATCTGCGAACTTGGGTTTGACTGTCACCCGACTGCTCTCCAATTAGTTGTGCTGTTTCTTTTCCGCTTGACTTCCAACCCACTGGGTCGGAAGTTAGGTCTGTTCTTTTGCCTTGTCTGCTCAATGCTTCCAAACGCATTTTGTAGGCATAGGCTTTTTCCGAGGGAAGTATCTGCGACCTTTGGTAGTTGCTCTCAACCATTAAAATCGTGGCTTCGTCTCGGTTCAGTTCAACGACCTCACAACGGAGAGTATCAAACCCGGCAAGCTCACAGGCTCGCTTTCGTCTGTGTCCCGATATGAGTTCGTATCTGCCGTCCTCTTTCTGCCTTACCGTCGCCGGAGTGATTACCCCTCGTTCCTTAATACTCTCAATGAGCTGTGCCATATCCTCGTCATCACGCACCTTAAAAGGGTGGTCGGGGAAATCGTCAATCTCAGTCAAGGGAATATCTCGGATTTTTGAAAGTTTTTCTTCATCTCTCTGTTCCTGCGTCGAGAATAAGTCATCGAGCTTCGTGAGAGTGAAGTCGCTCTTTCTTCCTGCCATCGGCTAACACC
>OHAQ01000261.1_pt1 | contig 40124 bp, 50 predicted proteins | sample 1577111 | NCBI WGS metagenome assembly OHAQ01 (sample SAMEA3541549, study PRJEB24748) | human gut metagenome | biome: human gut; feature: human-associated habitat; material: faeces | place: China | collected 2012 | reverse complement strand
AATGAATTGCTGATATTTTTAAGTTTGAAATAGTACGTAGCAGTGCTATTCCAAAATCAAATCTAGTATTTTCATAATTGTTAAAATAATTGATAAATTCTTGTCTTTTGTCGCTCATATATTAAACCTCTTTAATCTTTTTATTTTAATATAAAAAATAAAATGGCACTTATTATTAACTGTACAAGTAATATTATTCTTGTAACCTTATATATTTTTTCTATTTTGATTCTTCTTTTTCCTGCGTCCCAGAACTTACCGATATGTACTTCAGAGTGTTCTAAATTATCTAGCCTTACTGAAATTATAGATAAAAAAAGTAAAAAGATTAGTGATTTATTTGATGAATATGAAACAACATCAATGAATATTAGGAATTATGAATTAGTGTTAATGTACTATTTAGGATTTATGAAAGGCTTAGAGGCTAAAAAAATAAAATAGTCTGTCATAATCACATAGAAATATAACAAACTATTTTTAAAGTGTTTATAAAATAAAGATAAGTTGAATTAAGAAACAACTTGTCTTTTATTTTAGCCTAACTATTTACTGCATTTTTTATAGCCATATTAATTAATTTAGAAATTGATATATTATACTTTTCTTTTAATTTGTTTAATCCATTTGAAAAAGATTCTTTAATTAATAAACTACGTTTCATAGTAGAATATTTATCTTCTTTTGCATATAAATTTATATTTTCTGTTTTTATAAGTTCTTCTATACTTGCATTTATAAGCATATTCACAGAAGTATTACATTTTCCCTTTAAAATTTCACTTAATTTATCATATAAATCATTGTCTATTTCTACTGTTTTTCTAATTAATTTCTCTTTATCATAAAAACAGTCAAATACACTCATAATATCTCCTACTTTCGTAATAATTATATTGCTATTAGATACATATTTTAACCGTATGTACATACATAGTATATGCATTAATATGTTTCTTAAATCTTTAATTTATATATAAAAATTCTAAAATGATGTACATCTTGACAATTCGGCATTTTTGTAGTATAACTATAACATGCAAAAAAATTTATTTTCTTATTTTGCATCTATAGGGAGGTCAGCTATAGTAAAATAATTATTTTAAGGAGAATTCATTTATGAATAAGATTACTAAAGACATAGCTGAGAAGTATATCAATGAATATTTTTATCAAAAATATCCAATTAGTAAGAAGATACAACCACGTTTTTGGGAAGCTGTTATATTGCTTTGTGAAGATATGGACGCAGATGTTTCTTCTCTTATTGATGAAACTAATCTTTGGTGTTATTGTGCAAGAAGTGGTCGTTTCTATAACATTTTAAATTTAAATTTAAATCTAAATGTAACCACTCTCAATGAGTTAGCACACAAGATAGCTTCTGAAATAATTGAAGCGGATTCTATTCCTATCAAAAATGTAGATTTCTTTGTACTTCAACAAAAAGTTGAATATTTAACAAAAAGAGTTTTATATTTGTCGGCAAATAAAAAAAGAGGCTATTAGTAACTAATTAACCACTGGTTATACCAGTGGTTAATGTCTATTTACAATGGTTTTAAAAATTACAATTTTATACGCATTCCTTGAAAAATCAGTATTTTTTTGTATAATTATAATATACAAAAAATTTATTTCCTTATTTTGCATCTATAGGGAGGTCAGCTATAGTAAAATAATTATTTTAAGGAGGTCTTTTTATGTGGATTTTTGAAATCTCTATGCTGATTTTTATATATGCTATTATTGTATTAAGTCTTATCATAGCAATAAAAATCACAAAAAAAATTATAGGTCAAGATAATAAAAACCTTATTATTGCACATAAACAGGTAGTTTACGTTGTTGTACTTATTTCAATTATTTATCTTGTACCTATTACAGGAATGGTAATAAGTGCATTTATTAACTTCATATTTATATACATTATCGGTTTTTCAATGCTACTTTTAACGATACCTGTTACTTATTTAATTATAATTCCTTTAGTAGATAAGCAGAAGTTAAAACATATTGAAGAAGTTTTTGGAGAAGATTCTGAATATGCAAAAAATAAAAGGGAAAAGCTGAATAATACTAAATAATTTACGAGATTATCAAAAGACACTTAACCTGCTAGATAGAATTAGTCTAGCAGGTATTTCTTGTTTATCTAAAGAAAAATTATTACAAAATATAAATGCTTTATTTTTATTGAAAAATCTATAATCCCGTGATATAAGCATTATGTTAATTTTTTATAATCCTTTTTTACAGGTTGATATAATGAATTGCTGATATTTTTAAGTTTGAAATAGTACGTAGCAGTGCTATTCCAAACAATTTAAAATAATTCGCCATTATGGCTTTTGTTAATGTCAATATGACTTTCCTATTATATAAAACAAATCTGAAAAAATTAAAAATTTCTTCAGATTTGTTAGTGCACCTAAAATTATAACTCTAATGGATTGATTTTAATTTCAATCCACTTTTAAATCTTAATTTAATAAAATTTTATCTTTTAAATATATTTTTTATAAAATTTGTAAACTTAGTAAAAAAGTTTTCTTTAATCTCAATTAAACTATTTTCACTATTGTTTTCTTGTATTGTTACTGTATTTTGTTGTTGCGTTTTTGATTGCATAAACAAATTACTTGGGTTATATTTTTCTTGTTTTAGTTCTTCTAATATTTGCTGATTCTGTTTTAATAAATTATTTAAAATTTCTTTTTGTCTATCTGTTGCAAAATAATCATTAAATAGAGTTACTAATATTGCATTGGCTTCTCTTGATATATTTTGCTTTTCTAATTCTATATTAGGATTAATTTTAAAATTATAATCTTTATCCATATTTTCTTTATAGTAATTTATTTTTTCTAATGGAATTTTAGCATATTCTTCATTTGGAAAGTATTTAATAATTTCTATAACCTCTGTATATGCTCTTTTATATGCAGTAATCATCTTTTAATATCTCACTTATATTTTTATCATTGGTTCTTTCTAAACTTTCTACTCTTTTAATATCTTCTATTGCTACACCTTTAGTTATTGCATTTCTTACAGTATCTTCAATAGATATTTTTTTATCATATCTCACTTTCATAATCTCTTGAAATTCTTCCATAGAAATTATCTCTTCAGAAAAAGCATGCTTTGAAAATTTTTCTTCTATTTCCAAATGGTCTTGTTGAAAATTTTTAATTTCTTCTAGCAATGTATCGCCTAATCTTTTTTTATCAGCTTCTGTTAAATTTGACATTAAATAAAAAGCATATTCATATTTTGAATATGATATTTCTCCTGTTTCTGCATCTTTTAATACACAAACCTTAAGTTTATCTGGATCAATGGTTTCTATTGTGCCAGCATCAAATGGATTAATATGCCCATTATTCCCACCAGTATTTTCAATATCTGAACCATCAAACATTAAATACATCCCATCACCTAAAAAATCTTCAAAACTACTAGATGAAAGTACTTTTTTCTCTAAATCAGGATCTGTTTTTGATTTGTCTCTCGTACCATTTTTTATACTACAATACACTTGGTAAAAATCGGCCATTAGCCCTGCTGCTGCATATCTTCCATCTGAAAAAGATACTTTTGGTACAGTATCTTTAACAGCTTTAGAGTTGTCTTCTAATCTTGGAAGTAATCCATATTGTTTAATACTCGATAATCTATCCAAATTTGTAAAGTGAAAACATTCTTTTGAACACATTCTATATTCACCATTCTTTTCTTTATTCTTACCGACTTCTCTTATCATTGTTTTTGGACTCACAACCATATATCCATTTTCTACTTTAGCTGTTTGCCTACATATTTCAGAAAATTGTTCTAAAGTTATTTTTGGATTTACTTGTCTAGCCATCGCAAATAATCCAGTTACTACTGGTATAGAAAAACTTGTACTATTTGTACCAATATACTTAAATTTTCCATCATTTTGTTTTACCGTTATTCCTGCTGATGGAATACAAACCAAATCAGCATTTTTAATGCTTTTTCCAGGAGTTGTTGTTTTGTCATCTTTAATACTCTGCAAATTATATTCTTCTGGAGATTTTGATAATTTTTTTACTAACTGCAACCTCTGGTCATTTTCAGATATTCCAAAATCATTGAGCTTATTAATAATTAGTTCGATATTGCTCTTATTTATTGATTCAACTTCAATTCCCATTTTTCTTAATTCATTAACTACTTGTCTCTCTATTACCTGCTTATGTTTTCCTTCACTTTGACAATCAGCTGGTTCTATAACTTCATTACCATGCATATTCCTTCGTAATCCATATCTAAATCCAATTTCACCACTATTAAACTTCGAAGAATTTATAACTTCACAATTTTCTGAAAGTAGTTCCTTATCAATCTCTACTGGTGATGATATTGATAACACATCAGCTTTTAATCTTTCATCACCTATTACTGATTTTATAAGTTTTTCTGCATCAACATTTCTTGTTTTACTTTTTTTATCATCGCCAAAAAAGATTATTTGAGATTCTGGAACAATTTGAGAAATAACAGATGTAACAGTAATTCCATGATTTTCCTTAGTTATTCCATCTATTTGATAATATGACAAATTATCTCCAAATTGTGAACTATCAAATGGTGTATCAATAATTGCTATATTAACTCCTTTTCCTGTAATCCCTGCTTCTTGTAATTCTTGAATTTCTTGCATTATGCTTTTGGAATTTTCTAAAAGTTTTTGAGCTTGTTCTTGAAGATTTTTTGGAAATTTTGTATCACTATCAAAAGATAGACATTGTAGCATTTGTTCAGATAATCCTGACAAGTCCCAATTTTCAATGTTTCTACCACATAATCCTTCTCTAATAATATAATTGTCATATTCTCCATTTATCATTTTTTATATAACTTCATCATTGATAATTATTGTTTCATCATTTTTTATAGCATTTTCAATTTCAAATTGAGAATAGTATTTCATATTCTTCACCTATACCTTTTTTCATTATTACTATAATTCAATAAAATTTTATCATAAAAATAAAATTTTAACAATTATTTCTTATTTTTAGAGTTTTTATCTTCAATTAATTTCTTATCATCTATATATTTATAATTTAAAGCATTTTCTTTGCTAAGAACTGATTTCCCTAATTCTTTTATAGTGTTTCCATCCACTGACATTTATTCACCCCCATAATATTAAACAATTCCAAAATACTTTTCAAAGAATTTCATTATTCTTTCTATTATAGTTTGTTTTCTTTCGTTTCTATTGCTGCCACCAAATCTTCTCATAGGAGGTAAAATCTTTTCTATATCAGTTCCTGTTGTCTTAAATATATAAATTCGTAGAAAAATGTGTCTAAAAACTTGACCTAAATCCACATTTTCGTACAACCAAATACGTTTCTATGTCGTACATTAACTTTTCATCACTATTTTTACAGATTCCAATAAAAATCAGAATGCTTTTCAAAATATTCTTTATAAAAATTTCCTATTTCAATTATTCTTACTTTATCCTTAAACATATTTTCAAAATATTCATAAGGCAATTCTTTATATTTATTATGTACAGTAGCAAAAACTATCAAATCTAAATCTGTTACTTTGTCTATATCAACTAATTTTATTCCATTCTTTTGCATTTCTTCCGCATTAACTACATCATCAACCGCAAACACATCATACTTATTGATATCTAAAGTCTTTATTATTTCTATAATCTTGCTATTTCTAGTATCAGCTACATTTGGTTTATAAGTTAACCCGACAATTAGTATCTTTGCTTTTCTATTGTACACTTCTTCAACTGCATTACTAATTTTATCAGTAACAACTTTTTTTATATTTTCATTTGTGTTTCGAGCCTTTTCTACCAAATCACACTTTTCATTTAATTCCTTAGCATAATATATGTAGTAATATGGGTCTACGCCTATACAATGACCGCCCACTAAACCCGGATAACATTTATAAAAATTCCATTTTGTGTTAGCACCATTTATAACTTCATAAATATCAATGTTTTCTTTAGAACATATAAGGCTAAATTCATTCATCAAAGCAATATTTACATCTCTTTGCGTATTTTCTAAAAGTTTAATTGTTTCTGCTGTTTTTATATTACTAACCACATATGTTTTTTCTATAATTAGTTGATAAATACTTTCAATTAATTTAGTTATATTTTCGGTGCTACCAGATACTATTTTAGGAGTGTTTGATAAATTATGAATATTATCGCCTGGATTTATTCTTTCTGGTGAGTATCCAAGATAAAAATCTTTGTTATAAATCATTCCTGTGCTTTCTTCTATAATATTTTTACAAATATTCTCTGTAGTTCCAGGGAACACAGTTGATTCATATATAACAACATCTCCTCTTTTTAATATTAAAGATATTTCTTTTGTAGCCTCTACAACACACCTCAAATCAGGTAATAATTTGTCATTTATAGGTGTAGGAACTGCCACTATATAACAATCACAATTTTTTATCTCATCTATACGCATTACAATATTCTTGTCTGGATATTCTTCTCTTAGTTGTTTAACTTTTTCTGCGTTTTTATCATATCCTATTACATTTATTTTTTTTGACAATTCCAAGAACAGCGGTAAACCTACATACCCTAAGCCCACCACTCCTATATTACCTATTTCATTTTTTCTTTCATCAAATATTTTCATTTTTTATTTCCTCTATACTTTTTATTAAAGAATTTACAATGTACACATTGTCTTTCTTTTTCATTTTAAAATGTATTGGTAAAGAAATAATTCTTCCCCCAACACTAGTTGCAAGTGGCGTACTATTACTATCCACATTTTCATTTACATATAGATGTGTAATGTATGTTGGTTCATTTGCTATACAAGTCTGAATATTATATTTATTCAATAATATTGTTCTAATTTTTTCTCTATCATCTCTTGTATATTTTTCATTTAAAATAACATTGTAATAAGTATATATCTTTTTAATGTTTTTATCTTCTTCATCAATATATACATCATTTGAATAATTCCTTAATAACTCATTTCGCTGTAAAGCTACTTTAATTCTTTTATTATTGTTCTTATCTAATTTTTTTAGCTGAGTTAATCCTACTGAACATTGTACTCTTGATAATTTATAATTTGTACCATAAACTCGTCTATCACCAAAAGCTCTTAATTCTTTTAGTTTATTGTATATATCCTCATTATTAGTTACAATAACTCCTCCCTCACCTAAAGTACAATAATTCTTTTTTGTTTGAAAACTGAATATTCCCACATCGCCAAACGTTCCAGCTTTGCTATTAAAATACTCCGCACCAAATGACCTAGCAACATCTTCAATTATATAAATTTTCTTATTATACTCTTTTTCCTTTTCTTTTATATATTTTTTTATCTCATTCATATCGCCTATGCTACCATTCATTTGTGTTATTATAACCGCCTTAGTATTCTTACTAATTTTCCTGTACATATCAAGTGGATCGATTTGCACAGAATTAGCTTTAGGTTCAACTAAAATCAATTTTGCTTTATATCTTAAAACAGATAAATGAGTTCCATAAAAATTAATTGCTCCAGCTAAAACTTCATCATTCTCATTTAAACCAATTGCTTCACACGCTAAGTCTATTCCAGAAGCACAACTGGTAACTGTTAACGCATATTTAATATTTAAATATTTTTGAATTTTATCTTCCAATAAAAACCTTTCATCTGGATATTCAATCTCTTTATATGATTGTAAATGCCTCATAGAATTAAAGACGTTTACATAATCAGATATAGTATAATTAAAATTTGGTGGCTCCGCTACATACTTTTTCATAATATCGGTACTTCTTCCTCTCTTTGTTTTAAAAATATATTTTTTAACATTGGTGTACAATCACCATCTTGTTTAAATTCATACATATAAACATTGTTATTTAGTACATCTTCCAGACTATTTCTACTTACATCTAATGATTTATTTATAATAGCATTCTTTTTAAATACACCATCTACTATATGAGACGAAATTTTGGACAACATTTCCTCTTTCCCTACACTTTTCATACAACATTCTCCATTCTGTGAATGTTGTAAATAGAATAACCATTGTAAGTCTGATATAGGCTCTTCCTCAATATTTAATTTTTCTTTCAATTTTTGCACTGATAAGCTCATTCTTGTTCTAGAATCAAAACGTGCATTTTTTATTTCTTCTGCCGAGAATTTACTTCTTAATCTTTGATTTCCCTCTATACTTTGCAATCTAATACCAATATTAGTAGGACTACCTATAACCTTTGTAACTCCGTTTTGATTTATTAATGCAACTCTATCATTTGAAACATATTTAACTTTTTCCTTTGCTAAATAGTTTAACATCGTAGTTGTTTTTCCTGCATTATTATCACCTATAAAAATTGCTGTTTTACCATCAATCGATATAGAAGCTCCATGTAAAAAAATTGCACCTTTGCTTTCTAATATTCTATTTCTCAAGCTTTCAATCAATCTTTTTATATATAAAATATTATCTTCAGAATACTCGCCTGATACTACAGAATATATCTTTTTTTTTATTTTTGATATAAAAATGTCATAACCATTTAATGATTCCGAAAAATTCAAATCATATTTTTCCTTAAACAAACAAACTGAATAATCAGCCTCTTTTTCAAAGTCTGTTACAGTTAAATATTTTTGGAACATATTCTCCAAATCATCAATAATATCATAATCAAGATTTGAATATACTGCAATATTAGCATTTTCTCCGCACAAATTGAACTTTTGCATAATTCTTCTACCTTTCCATATACTTATTTAGTATTTCGTAAGAACATTTTTTGTTCTTTACTGCCTTTAAATCATATATTAAATTATACAACCTCACTCTATCTTTCCAATCTTTATTAAACATTTCAGAATAATACTTTTTAAAATACTCTAATATTGTTAGATAATCAGCCCTATTTACATTTAACTCTTTTGGTGCTTCAATGCTAGGGGCATTACTCATATGACAAATAGATGATAATTGATAATCCAAAGGTGCTAACATCAATTGTTCAAAATCAATTACATATACTTTATTATTTCTATCAACTAAAAAATTACTAAAATGAAAATCAGGATATATAAGAAATGCTTCTTCATTATTTTCTATTTTGTTGAAAACATTATTATAATACTTGAGTATGCTTGTTTTTGTATCATTGTCTAAATCACAAGCATAAAAATTAGTTTCAAACTGACTTTCTACATATTGTTTAAATCCAGTTATATTGTTTCCTTTTTTTAATAAATTTATCTTTTTTAGGATGTCTGCTATTTGCTTTATTACATTTTCTCTTTGTTTTTCACTATATGTAGACCATACGCTAAATATTGGAATTGCATCTATTTTTGTAATAACTATATACTTGTTTCCAAACATTTCACCGCTATCTATAATTTTAGGAATACATTCAAACCCAGACAGTGTTTCATAAATATAATTTTCATTAAAAAAATATTTTTCTTTTTGGTCAGGATATATTTTTATTACATAATTATTAGCAAAAAACAACCTATCTGTATTGAACTTGGTACTAACCATACTCACTTCACCATATATGTTGTTTTTTTCACAAATTTTTTCTATACATTTATTTATCATTTTTTCCATTATACTCCACAATATTAGTTAAATTATCATATATCCACATCATCATATTGTTTCTATACAAAGCATACTCTCTTTTTTCTAACGACAAATTTTCCCAATCTTTGAAACAATATAAGCTATTCGCCAATGAATAAAGGAACAACTTAATCACATTCTTTAAATCTGAAATATCGTTACTTTCCTTGTATCCATCCAAAAACTTACTTACCTTTTCAAAATTGTATTGTTCTGTATCATCGTTATTATAACAAATCATAAACAAAGCTCTCGCAATCTCATATTCTTTATAAAACAGTCCTGATTGTTCAAAGTCAATTATTTTCCATTCATTATTCTTTGTATATATTAAATTGTCTAAATAGAAATCTCCGTGAACTATTTGTAATGGCAATTGGCTCATAAATGAATTTATTTCATTATAATCAAATTCTCCTAAAATTTTTAACTTGTTTTTCAATAATCTTGCGCAACTTTTTTCGTTACTATTTTCTTCTAGTAATTCGGTAATTTCATTTATTTTAGGTGCAGATATATGCAATGAAGACAAATAGTTTTTATCCATATGTTGCCCTATATTAAATAGTTTCTTATGCAGTTTACCCAAATAGCCACCTATATCTTTAGCTAATTCAGGTGTTACATCACTTCTGTTTAAATGTCTCCCAATAACAAACTCATATAATACATACAATTCAGTATTATCTAGCTCAGTACACAATTCACCAGAAATATTTTTAATAATGTTTGGGCAAAGATTTAATAAAGAGTCTTCTATACTCAATAAATAGTTTAATTTTTCTTTATCCACTTTATTAAATCTTTTTAATATAAATCTGTTTTCTAATGTAGTAATATCCCACACATCATTTATATACCCTTGGTTAACTTTATTTATTTTTGATTCTTTTATATTATATTTTTCTAATATATCAAAATTCAATTAAAGTCTCCTTTTTAATTTTTCATTTAATTCCCACAATGCTGTTTTATTGCTATCGAATTTAAGATTATCTTTTGCTTCATCATATTTTACCCAAATAACTTCTTTATGTTCGCTTGAAAGTTTTATCTCGTTACCATCTGTATCTACAGCAAAAGTGTGCTCAGGAACAACGAAAACATTTTCTCCCCATGTAAATTCTCCTGTAATGTTTACAACAGGAATTGTAGATTTTGTTTCTAATTGCATAATATTTTCTTTTTCAACTGAAATAGTAGTTTCCTCTCTCAATTCTCTTACTGCAGTTTCAATAGGAAGTTCGTTATCTTCTCCTCCACCAGCAATAAATTGCCATATTTGTTGTTTTTTTCTTAAAAACACTCCATAAAAAATTTCCTTATTTACTATTTTATATGGTATTATCAATACCTGAAATGGTGCTCTCATATTAATTTTTCCTCCTTTTTAATTTTTCATTTAATTCCCACAATGCTGTTTTATTGCTATCCCACTTTAATCTTTGAATAGCCTCCTCATAGTTTACCCACTCATATTTTAGATGTTCTGAACTTATCTTTATTTCTTCATCTTGAGCATTAACGCCAAAGCAAAATTCTTCTATTAAAAAAGTTTCATCTCCCCATTTGAATGAGCCGACAACATCTACTACTGGAATTTTGGTATATGAGTCCAATTTTTCGAACTTAGCATTTAAACTAATATTCGCTTCCTCATAAGCTTCTCGTTTTGCAGAAGCTAAAACAGTTTCGCCACTTTCACCTCCTCCAGCAATACCTTGCCATACTTTTAAGTCTTCTCTCAAGAAAATAGCATACTTAAACTCTCCTTCAATTTTCTTGTATGGGAAAACTAATACTTGATATGGTTTTCTCATAATTGCCTCCTATTCCTTGAATATAAAGTCTTTTAAACTTTCGATTCCCTCTTCTTTATATATTTCGTATGCTGCTTCTAACAATCTATTAGCTCTTGTTTTAAAAGGGTCACATCTATTTGGACATATTTTTGGAATGTTTTTATCTATTTCATAGTTTTTTATATTCTCCCATATATCTCCAAATTTATTTGTTATTGCTGAATCATAAGTGTAGCCATCAACCTTAGGGTGATAATTACAAGGATACACATTACCATCTGCCGAAACCGCTCCATACAGATAATGAATAAAACATTTTTTAAAATCTCTTATTTTCTCCGTTTCATTTCCTAATCTATGTATCGCAACGAACTTGAAATTATCATCTTCTAATTCGCTTTTAATCTTTTCTATTTGTTCTTTTACTATAGCATTTTGTTCTTCATCTAATAGCATTTGTGATGATATGTCAGTTTTTAATCTAAAATAATAAACTCCAATTTTCTTCATTTCTTTTGCAATCTTATATATTTCATTATAGTTAAATTGATTTAACATATAACCAATATTTATATCAGTTTTACTATTAATTTCTTTCTTTTTACTATTTAATGCTTTTATATTATTTATTATGGTATGGAATTCATTATTGTCAGTACCATTACATTTTAATTTCACATAAGTAGAATTTTCACCTGCGTCTAGACTTATTAGTATATAATCCATTTTTAACAGAGTATCGTGTATATCATGAGTAAGTAATACTCCATTTGTAAACATTCCAACTCTTATGTTGTTTTCTTTTAATTTGTTTATCGCATACAAAACAGCTTCCTTAGCTATCATTGGCTCTCCTGTTATTCCTGAAAAACTTACATTTTCAACTTTAAATGTTTCGTTACCGCCATTGATATAATCTTTTCCTACTTTCTTATATGATAAAATGCCCTCTATTACCTTTTCCATATTTTCAATCTTATTAAGATTGGTTTTAAGCAATTTTTCTTTATTATTTGCGACATAGCTTCCTATGCACCATTTGCATGATAAATTGCAATAGCTACAAGGGTGAATTAATACCTCATACGGTGGCATTACATTTCCATCGAATAAATTAACTATTCTTGAAAAATTCTTTTGAAAAAAATCTAATTCTGAAAACCTTTCTGGTAAATCAGTTCTCACATTTTTTCTAATCTCTACTATACTCTTCATATTTATTTTTCTCCATTTCTTTTAAACATTCCAAAATAGGCTTTAAAAATTCTGTCGGCTCATAATCTACCCCAAAAACTGGTGTCCTTTCCTCATCGTGAAAATCACTACCTGCAGTAGTTAATAAATTAAGTCCCTTAGCTCCTTTATAATACATTGCTTGCTCATACTCAGTATGTTTTACAGTATGTGTTTCAACGCCAGATAAGCCAGCAGATTTTAAATATTTTAAATAATTAATATAGTCTTCACCATATCCCAACTTGTTTCCACTATTTTTCTCTTTTATTTCTATCGGGTGTGCAAGAACAGCAATCCCACCCGCCTCATTTATTATTTTAATAGCCTCTGTATCAGATATTTTTACCTTTTGAATATGTGATAAAGAGTCTTTATTAGTATATTTATACATATCACTCTTTTTTGAAATATAGCCCAAACTTAATAATGTCGACTCAATATCTTTACTAGTAATATGTTCACTTTTAGATAATTCTTTCACTTGTTCGACCGTAATTGGTATTCCATATTTTTCTCTAATTAAATCAATTTGAAGGAACAACATTTCTTCGTTCTGTCTGTCTATTTCATGTATTTTGCTTTTAATTAAACCAATGTCTTTTATGCCGTATCCTAAAATATGAATACCTCTATAAGTATCAGAACCAGCAGAAATTTCTATAGCAGGTATTATCAAAATTTCTGAATTCATTCCATATTTCTCTAAATATTCTTGTTTAATAATTCTAGGATTCATATTTTCACAACTATTGTGGTCACAAAAAGCTATAACCTCTATATTATTTTCTCTAGCTTTTTCTAACAAATCTACTTTTGAATATTTGCCATCTGAATCACTCGAATGAACGTGCAAATCATATTTATACATTCTTTATAATCTCCATTAAATCTCCGTAGCTTTTACAGAATTATAACACACTTCCCATTTTCTTTCAACATATTTGGGTTGTTTTTTCGAATTATGTAAAATATTCATTATTTATTTACTATTTAAAATTTATTGTGAGTTTTCCAAATTATTTAATGTTAAAAAATATCCCTGATACATTTACAAAAAATGTCAGAGATATTTTAATTTTAGATAATAAATTTGTTTATCTTTTAAATTCATCTTTATATTCATCGAGGAAATCTTTTATTACTCCGTTTATTAGTCTGCTGAATGATATTCCAGTCTGTTTTTTTATATTTATCAATTCATCATAAATTTTTTTCTTAATACTATTGAACGATATATTGAATCTGTATTTTCTGGTTTTTTATAAAATTTAATGCCATTATTTTTCAACAAAGCATTTTCAATACACACATTTATAATTTTGCTTGCTGGAGCTTCATATACATTTTCGGATAGATATTGAACTTTTTGATACAAATCCTCACCTATATGAACACTCCTTGTAATAGTTTTTTCTCTTTTGTATAGCCTATCTATTGCTTTCATAAATGCACCTCCCATTATACAAGTATGTATAAATATTATATAAATATTACTTAAACATTAATACTTATTTTTGGAGTTCATATTTGTATAGTGGGTGGTTTACTTTTTCGAACATATCTTATATACTGTTGATGGAGGTGAAATAGAATGATTATCTCAGATGAAATTCAAAAACTATTAGACATATTTTCTAAAATAACTGGCAATACTTTTTATCTTTGCGATTTAAACAATGTTTGCTACATATCTTCACCAGAATGCAACTCAATGGAGAAAATACCTTTAAGCAGAGATTTGTTGTCCATTCTCTTAAATAAAGGAACAAAAATAATTACTGGTGGAGAACGTAGCACCATACTATAAGGGAATGAACAAATTTGTATTCTAGAAAATCAACAATGCAACGAAAGTACGACTTCTCAACTAATATCTTATTTTAAGTTTGATGATGAACTAATTGGTGCTTTAATATTGACTAGTAAAACAAAAAATTTTGGAAATTCAAACATTGAGTTTTGTGAAAACATTATATATTTTTTATCAAGATGTATTTTTTACGACTGTGAAAAAGAGCAAAGCGATATAGATGAAAATGAAATATAAACAAAAATTGGATATAGATAGTCTTATTTTCTAACTATATCCTTAATTTTTAATATCCGTGTTCTAGGTAAAACTTTATTTAAAGTAATTTCTTTTTTGTATATTATAGTTGTCCAATCATCGTTATCTTCTACATAAGCTTCATATATATGTGCCAAATACTTTTGTTTTATTTGTAAATATAAAGCCATTAGGTAAATTATCTAGCATATTACAATATAATATAGATGATTCAACTTCTTTAAATCCAATTTCTACAGTTCCAAATCTAAATTGATATAAATTTATATATTCATCAGTTTTAAGTTTTACAGAATTAAAGTCTAGTTCATATACTTGCTGTGTATTTGGGTTATCTTTAAATAATATATATTCCTCCGACTAATTTGTTTTATAATATACTTCATATTCTAAATCTTGACTCCAAGTCCCTGTATAGACTTTATCAATCCTTAATACCTCCGCAGGTAAAGTGTCTTCCAAAGTAAAGTTGTCTAGTTCAACATTAGATTTGTTTTGAATATTACTAAAAGTATAATATATATTATCTTTATTCTGCGTTTCTATAAATCCTTTTTGTTTATTTCCACATCAATATTCACATTATCATTTGTAATATCTACATTAACAATCTTTTGGTCTTCTATAATTTCTGCACTATATGTATTAGAATTTAACAAATAGTATTTTGCACTTGTAATTTCCTTTATAGTATAACAAACCTTTTATTAGTTCTTTACTTACTGCTTTTCAAGTTGAATCTGTAATTATCGTATCTACTTTATTATTATCACTATCATATATTTCAAAAGTAACGTCAGCTAAAGGGCTAACTTTAGATAATTCAGAATATTCATTATCTTCTGCACTTGTTTTTGTAACTTGAATATATCCTTTTACCCTTTCATTTTCAAATGTTATATCTGTTATCTGATTTTGTTTTAAAGTTACCGTTTGAGTTTCTTCTGTTAATACATAATCTGGTAAAGTCTTACTTTCCTTTACTGTATAATTTTTATCTATTCTTAACCTTTTGCTTACTGCCTCACTATTTGAATCTGTTACTATTTTATCTACTAAATTGTTATCTTCATCATATATCTGAAATTTTACACCTGCAAGCCTTACTTCATTATTATCTAAGTCTACCTTTATTACTCTGACTTGACCTTTCTTGAGTTCATTTTTAAAGACTATTTCTGTTATTTTGTCTTTCTCTAATGTTACGGTTTGAGGAATCTCTGTTAATACATAGTTTGATAATGTTTTAGTTTCTTTTACTGTATAACTTTTATCAATTCTTAATCTTTTATTTATTGCCTCTCCATTTGTGTCTGTTACTACTTTATCTACTAAATTGTCATCTTCATCGTATATTTCAAACTCTACTCCTGCAAGTCTTACTTCATTGTTATCCAAGTCTACTTTTATTACTTTGACTTGACCTTTCTTTAGTTCGTTTTCAAAAGTTACACTTGATATTTGTTCTTCTTTTAATTCTACAGTTTTAATCTCATTATTTAATACATAGTTTTCTAAAGTTTCACACTCTTGTATCTTTAAATTAGTATAATCTCTTACTGCATATCTACTAGTTAATGCTTCGCCGTTTGAATCTGTCATTATGGTTTCAAGCACTCTATTATTACTATCTAGTACATTAAATTTTACACCAGCTAGTCTTATCTGATTATTATCATTATCTACTTTTATAACTTGAGTTTGGCCTTTTTTAAGTTCATTTTCTAAAGTGTGATTTGTTGTGGTATTCCAATCTATTTTTACTTCCGTATTATTTGCTAAGTTATACCATTTATTTGTAGCTTTTTCTATTAAAGAGTAATTTCCGTATTCTCAAACTATCGATCGAGATTTCTCCATTTGCATTCGTAGTATATGTTCCTACAACTTTATTAAATTTTTCACTATATAAATCAAATACAACTCCACCAATAGTAATGTTCTTATTATCTTTATCCACTTTAAGCACTTTTAAATTACCTTTTTTATGCTCATTAGTTACCGTTAATGTTTTAGTTTCTGCATAATTTAATTCTATATCGATTTCTTTTGTATTCGAGACATATTTTTCATTTGAAGCAATTTCTTTTAAAATATAGCTACCTTGATAAAGTCCTGTAAATTCCACATTTTCTTTGGAATTAGTAGTTGAATTTGCTATAACTGTACCATCTTTCTTGCATAATTGAAATGTTGTATTATATCACAAGGAGATATTTTTTTCTATTACTCTACTCAACGCTAAAAGCTTTCCTGAACCACACGCATAGAATGTGGTTTTCTTTAACGCCAAAAAGGATTTCAATTTTTATTGGACCAATTGAAACCCTATAATAAAACTGATATCCAAATTGCTTTTGAAGCAACTGGGCATTATTCCTTGAATTTGGAACTTTTTTTAATTGATCGAGGTTATTCATTTATGAAAATAAACCCTCTTGTCATTCATCAGTTTTTAAAAGCTCGTAGCTTACGTAGAACTAAAACAGATAAAGCTGATAGTTTAACTATTGCTAATTCTTTAATGTCAGTTCCATACAAACCAAATTCAAATTTATTATACAACATTTTTTCATTAAAGTCACTATGTAGAAGTAGAGAACAATTAATTAAAGAAAGATGCAAGTATCAAGTTCTATTAACAAATGAATTAGATCTTACTTTTCCTGAATTAAAACCTTTCTTTAACAATAATTTTTCAGCAACTTTATTATTTATTCTAGAAAAATACATAAATACTGAACATATATCATTAATGAGAGATTATGATTCAATAAGGGCTACTTTTCATGGTAAATTTAGTTATGCTAAATTTGCTAAACTTAGAGAACTTGCCAAAAATTCAGTTGGTCGTCACGATGAAAATACCGACTTACTTATCTCTACATACATCGCTATTATTAGGACTTTTAATGATAAAATTGATCCAATTAAAAAACAAATTTCAAAAATTATCAAAGTACTAAATCCTAGGATGTTAACCATTCCTGGACTTGGTGAGATATCTGCAGCAACAATACTATCTGAATATGGAGATATTAATAATTTTTCTTCTCCAAACAAAATGCTAGCTTTTGCAGGACTTGAACCTAGTATAATTCAATCTGGTACCATTGAAAATAATGGTAAAATGGTTAAACACGGTTCTGATCATCTTAGATATTCAATCATGAATACAGCAATGATTATTTTAAGATATTCACCAACATTTTATGATTATTACCTTAAGAAACGTTCTGAAGGTAAATGTCATAGAATTGCATTATCTCATGTATGCAAAAAACTATTAAGAGTTATTTATACATTAGAGAAAAACAACATTAATTTTGATCCGTCTTTATTAAAATAATATTTTTTATTATTATTATACCTTCAAAAATTTTAAAATTTTATATATTTGAGGGCTTTCAGCATGGGATAATTCCAATTTATAGCAAACTATTAAAAATTTCAATTTTACTATTGACTTTTAATAGTTAGTCACCTACTTCCTTTTAGAAATAAAAAAAGCTATCTACTTATTTTCTAAATAGTTTGAAATAAGTGAGATAGCCCTCAAATCATACTGTTCTTGTCCAGCATATTCTATATTTAATTTTTGTTTTATATCAATACTCTTATTTTTCTCAAAGTATTTTAATTTTATAAATTCAAAAAATATAAGGATAGTTTATTTTAATCTTTTCTAAACTACCCTCTAAATCTTTTTTTAACTTTTTTAATTTATTTAATTCTTTTGATCTGCAAGAATTATAGCTTGATTTTCTACTGTGCCTATAAAATGATGTCTGCTCTTTAACCAAACCTTTAATCCTATTTGTCCTGTATCTATAATATCTGATTCCATATTCTTAATTTGATTTTTTAAAGAATCTAAATTATATAAATAGGATTTCAGCTTACTTTCACTAATCATTTTATTGCCTCCTTTGTCCTGTGATTTACCCTCCTATTTCTAAAAAAAATAATGTGCTGTAACGCACTCTATTGCTTTATTTGTAAAAGGTTAGTTGCTTATTTTCTTTGTGCAATAAGAACGCACCCTCATCTGGTTTACCATGACCCGCATCTAAAACAACTACTTTATTTGTAATAGGAAGGGCATTAGTTGGAATTACTTTATTATTCATAATATTACTAACACAAAAAAAGCTCATAGATAAACATACCAAAAAGCTAACAAATATTAGTCTTTTATACAAATTAGATTTATTCATTTTACCACCTTATACATATATATGTATCTATTATATAAAAATACTATGTTAAATTTTATTGGTTTTATATTATGGATATATATTTACATTTTGTGTCATTGTATAAACTTCTAAATTTTTCCTTCCTTTTAAAAAAGTATTTGAGTACAAAGCAATAAGTAGAAAAAAACAATACTAATATATACTATAGCTTTCTGTCTAAATGAGAGTTTCATAACATCACCTATATTTAAATATATTAGTATTGCTTGTTTATTATTTTAAAATTTATAAAATGTAATTAATGTTATTGCAATTATTCTTAGGATTTTCCAAAAAAACATTTGAATTAGTGCAAAAGGAGTTAAAAGCTTAGTTGAAAAATTATACACATTTTCCACTTCTTTTACATTAATTTCATCAACATTTTTTTCTTTTAAATATTCTTTTGATAATTTTGGTGCTCTACTTATTGCCCATAGTTCAAGAATAGTTCTTATAACTAATGGAAAAATAGCAATAATTAAATATACTAGATAAAATTTTTGTATGTTTACTTTAAGAAAAAATAATAGTAAATATACAACAAATATTACAACCTCCAAATTTGAAAGAATAAAATTTAAATTTTGTAGTATTTTAGGTTGTATAGAATGTATACATTCATGTGCTATAACACACAACCTTTCATAATTACTTTTTTCATTTTGCCTATCTGAAAGATATATAGTATTATTAAGATATACGTAATAGTTTCCTTTTATATCTTTATCAAAAATAGATTTAGTTTTTTTATTATCTAATTTATTTAAAATATCTTTTGCAATAATATCACTACTAGGAAGTTTTCCTATTATATCATCAACTTCTTTTCTAATACTACTCTTTTTATTAAATACCTTTATATTATCAAAAAAACTCATATAAAACCCCTTAAAAATCTATAATATCTTTTAAAGCATCTCCAATTATTTTTTGCATATCAGCAAGCATAACATTTATTTTCATTTCGTTTTCAAGTAGTTTTCTTGATGTTTCATTTTGTATAACAATTGAGTAAAGATTTTGCATTTCATCTAACTTTTCTTTACTTTGTTCTTTTCCATCAATATATTCCATTTGATAATTTTTTTGTCTTTCTTTAAAATCCTTTAACCTATCATATGCATCTTTTTCCTCTTTTAATTTGTTTTTTAATTCTACATATTCTCTAAATTCAGGTGTATCTTTAAAGGCTCTTACCATTTCATGTACTTTATCATAAAAATTCATTTATTATCACCTTGTCCTTTCTTATTTCATTATATAACAAAAAAAGCAAAATGCCAATATTTTATATTAACATTTTGCTTTTATTTTATCTACTATTTAAATAATCCTTTTAATCTATCATTTGCTGATACTAATTTATTATACTCTTTTGAAGTTAAGTTTGAATTTCCGGCGTTATAATTATTTATTTCATCTTGCATTATATACATAGTTTTTATATTTTTAGAAGAAAAATTAGTCCAAACAAAAATAGGAGTGTTTACTTTCATATCAACAACTGTATCTATAATTTCTCCCTTTTTGTTTTTCCTAATTTTTTTTGTAAATTCTATATTTGCAATAACACTTGATCTATTATCATCTGATGCATAAGTACCAAAAAAATCTCCTAAAGAATATATTGAATAAATATGATTTGTTTTTTCATCATTAACTTGTACCTGATCTTCTACTTGTCCTTGAACAACCATTGAACCTGTTCCAAGAACTACATTTACTCCATTATTAAATAACAACTCAACATTTTGTTTTTGCTCACCTGAAGTAAGAAGACTATCTTCATTTGGATCATTTAGGTATGCTATTATATAATCAACATTTTTTGAATTTAAATATTCAATATCACTTTTTATATCATCTTCATTTAATGTATTAACTAAATACTTTTGGCCCTTAGCTATTTTAACATTAGATTTTGTTGCATACGATAATATTCCAATATTTATTTCATTTTTAGAAATAACTAAAGGTTTATTTCTTTCTTCACTTTCATTTATTCCAACTTGTTCGATAGATGCTTCTTTTAAATTATTTATTGTATTTATAACACCCTTTTCTCTTTTATCCATTGCATGATCTGTTGCAGTAGCTACTGCAGAGACATTGAGTTCTTTTAAAGTATCTAATAACTGGGTTGGAGCATTATACACACTCTTATTACTATAACCTAAAGATTTGTCAGCAACTGGAGTAGATAGGCTTGCAACAACAACATCAAAATTATTTAATTTTTCCTTAACATTTTCTATTCCTTCACTAAAATCATAAGTATTTCCTGATTTAGATGAATTAATAATTGAACTAGTTAAGTATATATCACCTAATCCTGCAAATTTTAAGCTATAATTTTCTGTAGTTGATTTATCAGCTTTCTTAAAGAAAACATTCATAACACTGTTAACTGAATTGTATAACCACATTTTTTCTTTATCTTTTTTTCCTAAAGTATACATTACTAAAGAATATACTTGATAAATAGTAAATATAGCAATAATAAGCCAAACGACCATTTTTATTACATGTTTTCTTTCTAATTTATTTTTCCCTGCTTTATTTTTATTATATTGTATTCTATCCTCACTGTTAAAATCATTTCCATTTCTTCCTGTCCTCATATATCCTCCCTAATATATTTTTTGATATATTCAGAGTTATTATACAACAAATAAGATAGATTATGCAATACATTTTGTAATAAAATGTCAAATTATATATTATTATATATTATTACATATTTGCATTTGAATTGGAGAAAGCTTAGAATTTTTTGTATTTATTAAATTAGTCATATTCTCAATTATATCTGATTGTACCTTACAATCCTTATCATTTACAATATGCTTTTGCATATTCTTAATGCTTTTACACAAACTGTTCATGTTAAATAAATCAAATTTTTCATATGATTCATACCATTTTTGACATAGATCATTGAATTTATTATTTTTTTCAAGAAGCTTATTTATATTATTATCTATCTTAATTTTAAAATCCTTACTAAAAACATAATTTTTCATTTCATTTGTAATTTTAAATAATACAGAAGAAAAAATATTATTCTTCAAATATTTCTTTGAAATTATATCAATACCAGCTGATAATGCAGATGATAAACCTCCACTAAATGCAATTTTACTTATCTTGCTTATATCAGAAATAACATTTTTAGGTAAATTTAAAATTTCTAATCCCTCTTTTATACTACTTTTTACAGCTGTTTTTACTATCTCTTTAAAATCTCCTGTCTTAAATGCATCTTTTACATCTAAAGCTATTTGTTTTATATTCTCATTTACAGGAAGAGCTTTTATAATATAACCGATACTATTATCTACAACTTTTGCTACTGTATTAGAATATTCATTTCTATTTCTTTCTTCTTGAAAACTAAGTTTTTCATCTATATCTTTATTTAAACTTATAACATTTTCCATTAAAATCACCTTCCTACTATTTTATTTAATTGATAAAAATTCAAACAATCTTTCTTGGAGTTTATGACAAAATACATTATCATAAATAATTCCATTAATATACCCCTCTACCATTTTTAAATATTTAATATTCATTATTTTATTATCAAGTTTTAAAATCGATTTTATTTGCCTTATATCTAGTGAAAACTCTCCTATTTTATTTACAACAATCTTTATTTTGTTATTTTTCACATTTAAACTATTACTTAAAAAATCTAAAAGAAATTTTGCCTGTTTTAAACTAATATAATTTGGATTAATAACAAAAATTATTTCATCGACCCAGTCTATTAACTGACTAACATCAGTATTCAAATAACAAGTTGATGTATCAAAAACAACATAGTTATATTTATTTTCTAAATTTTCAATAAACTTTTTAATATTTATATTATTGTTATTTTTTTGATTATAATTATTTTTTGAAATAATATACCATAAATTTTTGTAATAATTAGACTGATTTACATACTTTTCTACATTTTCTTCATTTTTTGATATTTCATTTATATACTCACCTATTTCATAGTCAATACAATTAATATTACCTAAAATCTCTTGACATGAATTTTTTGAATCCATACTAATCAATGCTACATCCTTTTTAGTATATTTAGCAATGCTATTTGCAATTAAATAAGATACAAATGATTTACCAGCTCCATTTGTCCCAAGTACTGCTATACTTCTTCTGGTATTATTTTCATTTGGTTTTTTATATATTGTCTTATATACTACCTTATCTTCTGTTTCAATTTGATTATATATAACATCTATATCAATTTCATTTCCTTCTATAATATTAAAAATTTCATTTGCATACAAAAATTTTCTATCATCAATATTTAATTTGTTTAAAATTATAACTATTTTACTTTTATTACTTAACTTTTTAAGGCTTAAAATATACTCTTTATAGCTTATATTTCCCGGTAAATCTAACCTTGTTAAAATTATATAATCATCACTATATCTCTTTAAATACTCAATAACATCTTCTTTATATGAAAAATCATAATTATATACTTTATTACCATATTTTATATTTAATTTTTCTTTTATTTCATTATTATCCAAAGCTACTAATATCTTTATAACTATCACCTTCTATTAAATTTTTTTCAAAATTATTTGCTTCTATGATTAACTTTGTATTATTATTGTTAAAACTAATTAATGACTCACCTTTTTCAAGTAAATTTATATTATCAAGTATTTCCCTATTTAATCCACTTATTTTGTTAAGTGTATTTATATCATTAAAGTCTAACTTAAAAATAACTTTGAAAAAACAATTATTTAAAATACTTTTTCCATAATTTATGTTCTTTTTTGAAAACAAATCTGAAATATCTTGTGTAATTACAATAACTCCTGCATTTAATTTCCTTATTGTTTTAAATAATTCAAAAATATATTTTCCTAAAACATTATTATCACTTGTTGAAAAATATTTCCATACTTCATCAATATATATTAATGTATCCTGTACTTTCTTTATTTCCTTATTTAATTTTAAATTTAAAATAATTTTTTGTAAAACATATTTAATCACAAATGAACATTCTAAAATATCAATATTACTTAAATCAAATAAAACTAATCTATTATAAAAATTTACATCAGTAATACCAAAAAGAAAAGGAAATTTAGCCTCTAGTATATTAATTCTATCTTTCAAATATTTAGATGTTAGTTCTAAAATCACATCATATAATGTTGGAAACTCTTTATTTTCCCTTAAAATACCATTTAAATAAACCTTGTTTTTATCCTTAATGTATAAAGAATCAATTGAAGAATTTATATTAAATTTTTTATATGCATTTATAATACTGTCCCTTAACTCATTTTCATATGAACCATCTGAAATTTTTAAACATTTAATTAAAAGATTTAAAACCTCATTTACTTTAAATTCAAATACTTTTTCTTTTAAAAAAAATATTTCTTCTTTTGTAATTTGCATTATATTTATATGATTTTTAGAAAATAAAAATATACTTCCACCAAGTTTATCTACAACGTTATTATATTCACCTTCCACATCAAACACATATTGTTTTTTGTTATTCATAAAATGCCTAATTAGCAAAATTTTTGAAAAATATGATTTTCCTGCGCCACTACTACCAAGTATACACATATTTGAATTTAAGTAATTCTTTTTAAACATATCAATATTACAAATTATATTACCTTTTAAAATTCTACCAAAAATAACTCCATTTGGATCAAAAATAGTTTTAGTATAAAACAAAAACATATTACAAAGTGAATTTGTAGTAAAATTTCTATAATTTTGTTTTAATAATTGATGATTATTTTTACAGAAAGGCAAAGATAAAATATATTCATCTAGATGCCTAAAATTTGCAATTTTAGAAAAAACTTGTTTTGAATAAAGCTTACTTTGGAATCGTTTAAGTAATTTGAGTAATTCTTGACTACTATTAGAATAAAAAGTTAGAATAAAATTTATATAAAAAACTTCTTGATTATTAATCTGAATTTCTCTTCTAAGCATTTTAGCATCATCTTTAGATCTTTCAATAACATCAATATCAATCTGTGACCCTTTAGCTGTATTTATTTCAGATTTTGAAGTAGATAAGGAATATGTTAATTCTTTTAAAATCTTATAAGTATCCTGCTTTTGTATATATACACACATTGTATATTCACAATCTTTTGGTATACTTTCAATTATAGATAAAAAGTAATTTGATTTTGGATAATCATAGATAATAATACTTGCTATATACTTATCATCTACCTTAATATACTTAAAATTTGTATTGTCAATATATGATGGATAAATACTTTCATTAACTTCCATAAATATCCTCTTTGTTAATACATTCATATAAAAAATTTTCAATTTTAGTTTTATCTTTTATTCTGGTAACATCGCATCCACAATTTTTTAATATATATATTATTTTATCTATATCTTCTATTTGTTCTTGCTTTTTTAAAGCTACAATTAAATAATATTTTGCATAAAAAATTTTATCATCTCTTATCTTTACTCTCATATCATGTAAATACTTTTCATTATTAATACTTGAATTTTTAGGATTAAAAAAATTATTTAGACTTATTTTTTTATTAATAACTAATACTTGAAAGTCTACATTTATTTCTCTTAAAAATGTCGTATACGTATTAGAAATATTATTTTGAATATCTTGTGAAATATTAATAATTGGTATTGGATCAATTTCATAGATATATATTCTATTTAATTTATCTCCTTCTTTTGATAAAATGTATTCATCTTTAATATCTATAATATTATATACACTTTCAATATCAGCAAACCTTTTAAAATTTAGAATAAAACCACCACCTTTGAAAAAAAATAATTATAGAAAAAATAATATATTTCTAATATACCATTATTATGTCTATTTGTCAATGAATTTTGCCCTACTTTCGGTCGCAACTTTCGACAAAAAATATTATTCACAGATTTATATTAAGTGCATATAATTATTATATACATAGAAAAAAGGAGATGATTGTAGTGAATAATTCTAATCTTAATCAAAATCAAATGTTAAATTCAAAACTCATGGATTTATTATCAACAATAGATAAAAGTAAAATAGAACAAGTAAGTAGAATGGTAGAGAACATGTCAAGTGATGATTTGTCTAATTTAGTAGGTATGTTAAGTAAATCTCAAAAGAAGAAATAATATGAATGACACAGAGAATTTAAAAAAATCTAATGATTTAAATACTGATAATAATGAGGCTATATCAAACCTTATACAAAACATACAATCAAAACTAAACGGAGAAATCAATAATACTAAAGAAAATTGTAATATAGATAATACTGCTATTGATAATACTGCTGAAGACAAATCAAATTTTGATATCGGAAAAATTATAGGAATGCTTGGGAGTTTAAATAGTGGGAGTGAAAATGCCGATTTTAATTTAGGGAACCTAGATCCAAAACTTTTTAGTAAGATTCAACAAATTGTTATAAGTATTGGAAAAAAAGATCCTAAAAAAGATTTATTAATTTCACTTAAACCATTTTTAAGGAAATCAAGACAAGATAAAATAAGCGAATACATAACAATACTCACAATTATAAAAGCTTTCGAAGCATTTAATGATAAAGGTAGTGATAAGAATGTATAATCAAAATTTATATTATCCAAAATATTATCCTAATTTTGTTAATCCTTATAACAATTATGAATATTATAACCCCCCTGCTTATACTGCCTTTTATCAACCTTATACTAATAATTTACCTAACTATAATTATATAGAAAATAACAATACAAAAGATTCTAAAGTAACAAATGATGCTACTTTAGAATCTAATTTTGCCTTACAAAATAATAATGAAGATAAACAAGATGATAGTATAAAAAACAAAAGAAAAGAAAACTTTAGACTTGGACCTATTGATATTTCAAAAGATAAGCTTTCAATATTTGGTTTTGAAATAGCAATAGATGATTTAATTTTAATAGCTTTAATACTTTTCTTATTTTTTGAAACCGATTGTGACTATTCTATTTTAATAGTCTTAGGATTAATGTTATTTAATATTTCTTTTAGTAGCTTAGATCTTTTCTAAATATATTTTCTAAGCTATTTTTTTTATTATTTATCATATCTTTTTCATAATATTTCACTAATAATTTATCAATTTGTGTACTTGTTTCATATATTTTCTCATAAGGATCATTACCCATTAATTGACTTTCTAATTTTTCTTTTAATAAATTAATTTCTTCTATTAACATACAATCATCTCCTATTTTTTTCATAATAATACCATCTTCCCTATTAATTGTCAACATTTTTTGTCGAACAATCCATCGCAACTTTCGACAAAAAAATAGACATACACTTTATAATATATGTCTATTATATGCTATTTTTAAAATTTTATCCAACTATTTACCTTTTACTACTGAAATCACTTGATTTTCAACATTTAAATCTTTTAAAAATTCTTTAATGTCTTCTGGTTTTATTTCATTTAATATTTTTATATCACAATATAAATCTTCACCATATAAAGAATGTTCTATAATCCTTCTATAACTACTATTTAAGTTATCTGCTGAAAACTCAGTATAGCCAATTTTCTTTTTCTTTACTAGATTAAATTTATCTATATTAATTTCATCATCCTTTATTTTTTCTATATAATTAATTATATCCTTTTTCAAATTATCAACCTTAGTAGAACTTGCACTTATAATTACATGTGAAAAATTATCTGTACCTTCATAATCAAATGATATTTCATCAGCAACTATTCCTTTATTATATTCATCTTCATAGAAATCTGATATTTTTGAAAAATATAAATCAGAGATTATTTCACAAATAATTTGTCTTTTTATATTTTCATATTCACTCACAACATTTAATTTATAACCTATACATAGAAGTGGCATATATATTTCCATTTCTTTTATAATTTCTTTTTTGTTAATCTCCTCTGGTTCATGAACAATATATTTTTTAATTTCTTCATGGCTTATATTATTTTTGTCATACTTTTTTATATTTTTTTCAATAAGATCAATGGTTTCTTCAACATCTACATCACCAACTACAATATAGAACATATTTTGGGGACTATAAAATGTATTATAACAAGTATATAATAGCTCCTTATTGATATGTGAAATAGTTTCAACTGTTCCGGCTATATCAATTCTAATTGGATGGTTTATATACATCGCTCTTAAAGCATTAAAATATACTGAGAACCCAGGATCATCATCATACATTCCTATTTCTTGACCAATTATCCCCTGTTCTTTTTCTACATTTTCATCTGTAAAATATGGCTCTTTTATTAATTTTACTAACATTTCAATAGATTCCTTAAATTTATCTATTGTTTCAAAATAAAAAACAGTTTGGTCAAAAGAAGTATACGCATTTGATGATACACCCATTTTACTAAATAAATCTAATGCATTAGCACCTTCTTTTTCAAATAATTTGTGCTCTAAAAAATGTGCTATTCCATCTGGAACCTTTATCCTTTTGCCAGTTGTTATATCAACAAAATCATTTATTAAAGATCCATATTTAGTTCCAAATAATCCAATTTTTTTACTAAATCCCTCTTTTTTACATATATACACCTTTAAACCGTTATCAAGAGTAGTAGTATAAGTCTTTTCACCTAATTCATTACTAATATTTACTGTAATTTTACGCATTATTTTCACCTCCCAAAAAGTATATTTTTTCAATAGTTATTTTACTAGCTATATCAATAATATCCTGTTTTGTAACCTTTTCAAACTTATCTACCATTTGTTCTAAAGTAAGTGAATCGTTTTTTAGCGAAAATAGATTAGATATAAACATTTTTGACAGTGCAATTTTCGAATCATTCCATTCTTTTAAATCAGATATTATACTCTTTTTAGAAGCCTCAAATTCTTCATCTGAGATTTCTCCATCTTTTATTTTGTTTATCTCATTTTCAATAACTAGCTTTGCTTTTTCATAATTTTCTTTCTGAATTCCGGCATATATAATTATAATATCCTTAAATCTATAATATCTCGATCTTACGGTATATGCAAGTGATTCTTTTTCTCTAAAATTTTGAAACAACTTAGAACTTGGTGTACCTCCAAGTAAAGCATTATATACACTTAATTTATAAAAATCATTAGAATTTGGATTATTAATTCTTAATCCATATGAAAGTACACTTTGAGTTGTTTGTTGTGATTCTTCAACAACTTCTTGAATATGATTTAACTTTTGATTATATATTAATTCTTTATAATTTAATTTTGAAACTAATTTATTATTAAAAATATTATTTACTTTTTCCTCAATATCCTCATATCCAAGAAGGTTTCCTGATATAATAAAAGTTATGCAAGAATTAGAAATAACTTCATTATATCTTTTATATAAATCACTACTAGTAATCTTGTATATATCATCTTCATCACCATATACATATGTACTGAAGGGTTCATCTTTACACATTAATTCTTCCATTTTTCTTATACCATAACGTAATTTATCATCTTTTACTTCTCTTATTTTATTTAATATAAAATCTTTTTCTCTCTCTACAACTTCTTCATCAAATGCTCCATTCAAAACATTTGGATTATATATAGCATCATACAAAAATTCTAAAACTTCATTTACAACATCTGTATTATTAGGTAAATATTTTTTATTAATGCATTCACCTCTAAATTCTATGTTATATAAATCTCCAAACTTCTCGATTCCTATATCAAAATTAGCTCCATATAAAGAGTAAAGGTACATTTGAATTTCCTTTTGAGTTTTAAATTTCTTGTTTGATTTTCCAAGAACTGCAGATAATAGTGCGTTTTCAGAAATTTGCCTTTTATTTACAGGCATTGTAAAATTTATAGAGAAATATATACTTTTAAACTTCTCACTATTTATTTTATAAATATTATTCATTCTATCACCTCAAAAATAAAAGCCAAGGTACAAAACTTGGCTACTCTTATTATGCTAACATTTGTTTTACCATATCACTAACAACTTTACCATCAGCTTTTCCAGCAATTTTAGGTCTTATTTCTTGCATTACTTTTCCCATATCTCTTGGAGAAGCTGCACCAGTTTTTTCTATTGCTTCACTTACTAATTTTTTTATTTCATCTAATGTTAATTGTTCTGGTAAATATTCTGTTAATATTTCAATTTCTTTTTCAATTTTAGAAACAATATCATCTCTATTTGCCTTTTTATAATCATCTAAAGATTCCTTCCTTGATTTTATTTGCTTTGCAACAATTGCTTCCATTTCACTTTGAGTAAGAACTTTTTTATCATCCTTCTCAACTTGTAAAATTGCTGCTCTAAGCATTGTTATTGTATCTTTTTTCAATTCATCTTTTTCTTTCATTGCTTCTTTTAAAGCTTTTAGTAACTCCTCTTTCATTTTTATATTCTCCCTTCTTTATTATTATATTTATATATTATTTTATTATACTGTACTTTTTATTTTTTATCGTGATGTACAAAATTTTCACTAACTGTTTCATCCTCTTCTTTTTTGTTTTTATTCTTTTGATAGTTCATTAAAGCTATTACTATAAAACAAATAACTGCAAAAATTAAAATTATAAACTTCCAAATATCTGCAGATACTATTGTAACTGCAAGAATACAAAGAATACTTGTAACAGTGTATAAGAAAACTACTGCCTGTCTTTGTGAAAATCCCATTTTAAGTAATCTATGATGAATATGTGCACCATCAGGTTTTAACATAGGTTGTCCCTTCAAGAAACGTCTTATCATTGCAAACAGTGTATCAAATATAGGAACACCTAATGCTAAAATTGGAGCTATAATTGCAAGTAATGTATATCCTTTTGCAAACCCTAATATAGATACTACTGATAATGTAAAGCCTAAAAAGTTTGATCCAACATCCCCCATAAAGGTCTTTGCAGGATTAAAATTATATGGTAAAAACCCAAGTGTTGAACCCACAAGTACCGCAGTTATTACTATAGCCTCTAAACTTGCAGAAGTAGTTATAAAAATGATAAGTAGTGCCGTAGCTGAAATAGCTGATATTCCAGCTGCAAGTCCATCTAATCCATCAATTAGATTTATTGCATTAGTAATTCCTATAATCCAAAGTAATGTAATTGGAAAATCAAGCCATCCTAAATTAATAATATCTGTATAAATAAATGGAATTTTTATTCCAGAAAGCCTTACTCCAAATATATAAACAATAATTGCTGCAAAAAGTTGAAACAAAAATTTATATCTAGCTTTAAGATTAAAAATATCATCTATTAATCCCATTGCAAATATAACTACTCCACCAATTAAATACCCTATAAACTTTTTATTTAATGCTATAGATGGAATATTTTTTGTAATTAAATAATAAATACCAAGACCAATAAACATTGAAATTACAATTGCTATACCTCCAACTCTAGGCATTGGTTTATTATGTACTCTTCTTTCATCTTTTGGAATGTCTACTAAATTGTATTTTTTAGCCATTTTTATAACTATAGGTGTAAGAGCTAAACATATAAAAAAAACTACTACAATTAAACTATATATTATTGCCATATTTCATTTCTTCTCCTATATTAATTTCTTCTAATTTTTTTATTTTACTAAGTCTTCTATCATGCCTTCCTCCATCATAAAAAGAATGAATAAATGAGTCCACAATTTCTTCTATATTTCTAAATTCTTTAGAAATTCCTAATCTTGCCCCTAAACATAATACATTTGCATTATTATCATGTCTTGTCATCTCAGCCATATATCTATCAGTGCATACTGCCGCACGTATTCCCCTTATTTTATTACATGCAATTGATATTCCAATACCTGTTCCACAAATAGCTATTCCAAGATTATTACTATTCTTTAGCACCTCAGAACATACTGTAAGTGCTATATCAGGATAATCATCCCCTTCTTGATTTGCATAGTTTGTTACATCTGCATATTCAACATGATTATCATATAAATAATTTATTATTTTTTTCTTTAATTCAATTCCTGTGTGATCAGAACCAATAATAACCATATATTATTCACCTTCTTCTAATTTTAAAATTAATTTATCAATATTTTCCACAATAACTTTTGCACAATCTTTATATACCTGTAAATTTAATCCCCAAGGATCATCTATATCTTTATATACCTCATTACTATTTACATATTCTTTTAATGTAAATACCTTACCAAAAAGTTTTGGAAATAATTCTAAAACATTTCTTTTATGTTGCATGGTCATACATAAAATAATATCATAATTTTCTATATCAATATCATTAATATTTGTTGCTCTATGTTTACTTAAGTCAACGTTATAATCCTGCATTGCAATAATAGCATTGTTAGTAGACTGTTCTCCTGGAACAGCATATGTTCCACAAGACGAAATCATATACTTATCCTTATTTTCTAATTTATTAACGCAAAACTGCATATATCCATGTGCCATTGCACTTCTACATATATTACCTGTACATACAAACATTATTTTCTTCATACAATAACCTCTTTTTGTTGTTATTATATATCATTTTACATGTTTTTACAATATTAAATATATACTTTTTAATTTTTTATTTAAATTCTAGATAGTAGTGCTCCTAGTACTATTCCCATTATATACATTAAATATATATTTTTACTTTTAGAATTTATTTTAGACTCTGGTAAAAGTTCACACGCTACTAAATATAACATAGCTCCAGCTGCTACAGAAAGACTTAATGAAATATATCTATCATCTATTTTTCCTATATAATTTCCTATAAATGTTCCTATACCACCACATGCTCCTACACTTGCTGTTTCTATTATTATATTTTTATTCTTTTTCCCACTTATCTTGCTTGTTATTCCAACTATCATACCTTCTGGAATATCATGTAAAAATATTCCAAGTAAAACAGTTATCCCAAGATTTAATGAAAAACTAAATCCTGAACCTACAGCAAGACCCTCAATTATATTATGAATAGCCATAGAAATCATTACAACCAAAGCTACTTTTTTAGCTGCATTACTCTTCTTACTAAATTTATATACAAGAATATCTAATATATATATAACCATTACTCCAATTATAATACCTATTAGGGAATATATTAAACTTGAAATTTCAAAGCTTTCAGGAAGCATTTCAAAACAAACTATTCCTGTCATTATTCCAGCTGTTAGTTCATATAAAATTGAAATTGTTCTTTTAGTTTTAATATGAAAAATAGTACATAAAAAACCTCCTATTAAACTACTTAACACTCCAAGAATCATTGTAAATATACCAAGAATCAATATATTTTTCATAAATATTCACCCTACTTAAAATATATTCTTTTATATCTATTATATTAATTAATCTATAGATTTAAAAATTTGTAGAAAAATATAATAATTTGTTAACTTTTAATTTTTTTTGTGTTATACTAAATTTAGGAGGTTATATTATGATTGATTATATGAAAAGATATGCAAAAGGATCTATTGTATTATCTATTTGCCTTATAGTTGTTTCACTTTTTTTAATATTTAAGCCTGAAGTTTCATTGTCGGTGTTATTTATCTGCCTTGGATGTTTTTTACTTGTTGTAGGAATCATGCACACTATATCATACTTTTCTAGTCCAAAAGAATTTAAAGCATTTAGCTTTGAACTAATTGAAGGAATTGTATATATAATATTAGGTTTTGTATTAATATTTAATCCAAATATTATTAAAGCTTTTCTTCCAATAATCATTGGCTGTTGGATGATTATTAATAGTATTGTAAGGTTTCAACTTGCATTCAATTTAAAATCATCTGATAATCCAAGTTGGGCATTAATGTTAATTCTTTCTTTTGTAACATTAATTTTAGGAATCGTAATGGTTATAAATCCTTTTGCAAGTATTGCAGCATTAACAATGATTTGTGGAATAATGCTTCTTGTATCTGAGATTATTAACATTATAGAATCTATTTCTATGATTAGATTTTTAAATTAAGAAAAGTGAGCTTTAAATATTAAAGCTCACTTTTTTACATTTTACTTATATTTTTCTTTTTATAGTATCCCCTATTCTTTTTACAACACCTTTTTCTTTATTCTTTCTTTTCATCATTTCTTGAAGTCTTCCTCTTTCCATTGCCTTTTTATATACTTCTAACTCTTTTTTTGCAATTCCTGTTTCATCTTTTTGACATACAGTCTCTTCAACTTCGAATCTTATCTTTTTATATTCATCTTCAGTATATTCACTCAATTTTTTAAGGTGTTTATACATATCATTTTCATTGAAAAATATATAACCATTTTTACCTTCAAGTATCTGATCTTTATTTACTTCATCCATTCTTTGAAGTACAGGAAGTCCCATAGCCATTGCTTCTAACATAGAAATGGAGTTCATTTCTGTAAGTGAGGATGTTAAATATAATTTTGACATTGCATAATACATTGGTAATTTATCATGTTCGACTTTTCCTGTAAATCTTACTCTATCCTGTAAATTTAAATCATTAGCTTGTTTTTTTAAATTTTCAAGATCTGGACCATCACCTATTGCAACAAAGTAAATATTATCATCTTTTTTTAATGTTTTAGCTAAAAAATCTAAAGTAACATCTACACTTTTTTCTGTTCCCATTCTTCCTACAAAACAAGCTACAAAAGCATCATTAGGAATATTTAATTCTTTCCTTATTTCGTTTACTTCTTTTACATCAATTTTTGAAGGATCAAAAAGTGTCATTTCTACTGAGTTTGGTAAAATTCTAACTTTTTTTCTATGACTTGTTTTCTTTATATATTCAAAGCACTTTGGAGAAGGACCAACTATAGCCTTTGATTTTCCAGCATATAAACCTAAAAATCTATCTAAAACTTTTCCTCCAACCATTCTTGCAAGTACTTTTGGCATAACGTAATATACGTAATCATCATATGCAGTGTGCAAAGTGTAGACTAGAGTTTTCTTTAATTTTTTTGCAGCCCATATTCCAAATAATCCCATACTAAATTCTGTATGAACATGAATTATATCTGGATTAAATTCTCTTAATATTTCAAGTCTTTTTTTACTATATGGATATGCTACACCAAACCCGTATATACTTTTTATTGCTTTAGCTGGACAATAAAGTACGCCATCTTTTATATAATGCTTTTTGGTTGTTGGACTACAAGTTACAACTAATACCTCATGACCTAATGCTGTAAGTCCATCCTTTAACGTTTTAACATGTGTTGTTACTCCATTCATATATGGAAAATATGTTTCTGACAGTAATGCAATTTTCATATATAATTCTCCTATCTATTTTGACAAATAAATTATATTACACATTATATAAAAAAGCAAGAGTTTTATTTTATATATTTTTTCTAAAATATATTATTAAATCTGAGACATTTATATTATATTTTTCAACAAAATTTATATCATCCTTTTTAAAAATATATACATAATCAAATATTTCTTGATTTAATATATTAGATACTAGTTCAAATAAATATGATATTATAAATTCTTTAGGAATATCATATTTATTATTAATTTTTTCTAAATAATATTTTTTACACTGCTCTAATATATTACTATAACTTAACATATAATCACCAATTATATTATATGAAAAGCTTTAATATAAATACATGTGAAAAATAAAGTCAAGTAATAAACCTGACTTTATCTCTATATTTTCTTTTCTTCTTCAATAATTGTTTTAATTATTTTAAATGTTTTTTCTAAATTATTATTTGTAATAACGTAATCGTAAATATCTGTTTTTGATTCTTCATATTCAAATCTATTTAATCTTAATTCAATTTCTTCCTTTGAAATGTTTGCATCTCTTAAAATCAATCTTCTTTTTAACTCATCCATTGGTACTCTTAAAAAAATTGTTATAACTTTAACATCATTTTTTAATATTTTTACTAATTCTTCTGTACCATTAACATCAATATCTTTTACAATTATTTTTCCACTTTTTATCTTTTCATTCATTAGTTTCTTTGAAGTTCCGTAATAATGATTATGATGAACATCATATTCGTATAGCTCACCTTTATCAATCATCTCTTTAAATTTTTCTGTTGAAACAAAATGATATGCTTGTCCATCTTTCTCTCCATCTCTCGGACTCCTATCTGTAAAAGATGGTAAAGATTCTACATTATCCATTCTTTTAATTAACTCTTTTTTTATAGTATCTTTTCCTGCTCCAGATACTCCTGATAATAATACTAACATACATTCTCCTTTAATAAAAAATTACATTAAATATCTTTTATTATAGCATACTTTTATTTTTTGCTCAAGTGGCATATAAAAATTTTATCCTATTGCACATACACCTCTTTGACTTACTATTTGACTTAAATATTCTTGTCTTATATAATTCACTTTTATTGCATTAGATTTTATTTTTTTATCATAAAAGTAAGAATACATCTCCCTTGTAACAAATATATCTTCGTGACCTAATAATAATTGCTTACACTTTAATGGAAAATCATTTAATAATCCTGCATAAAAAAACGTGTCTTAAGCAATAAGATGTTCTTCCTTCCTATTGAAACGCTTTTGGTATTTTCATAAATAAATTCTTTAACTGAATTATATTCCTTATTAAATTTTATTGTTTCTTCATCAATATTTAAGTTATCCCAAGTCAATCCTCTAATTTCACTTACTCTTACTCCAATAAAAAACTGGATTAATACATCTATATACCACTAATTAAAGCTTGTATATTATAAACTAAAATTTTACACTTTACATTATAATAAAATTAATCTATTTAAAAAAATAATTTTGGAAAAGAGGGAGGGGTTCGCATCCCCGCTGCCCTTAGGGACGTTACCAGTTTAGCAAATCTTTGAATTGTATACTCAAACCTGTTTATTTTCAAACGTTTTAAAATTTCACAGTAACTATCCATTAAAATTCCATTTTCTATTTTATTTTTATTATATTCAAAATTTTTTACTTATAAAACACAGTGATCAGACATTAATTATTCTGTTCACTGTGTTTAAAAATGTATTAATTTTCTCTTAATTCCTTAAGCTTCTTAAGATGAAATTTTCATCCCATAAAGTAATCAAAATATCGATATTAGAAATATATCCTTGATACCTGTATTGTATACTTTGTAAATCTATATTTTTCACTTTGTTAATGGTAATAATTCCCTCTTCTACTTTGAAATAATCACTATCTATAACATTTGTTATACAAACATTCATATCAACTTCATTATACTTTTTTTGTAACAAATGACTAACTATATTACATTCTTCAAAGGTCACAAAGCTTTCCCGAAAATTCAGATATTTTGTCCAAAGTATAGCAGCAACAACATAGCTCTTCTCCATAAAACAAGTATTCATTACAATCACTCCTTAAATTTAATTTATGCTAATTTTTGTTTTATTCATTATAACACTTTACAGTTATATTTTCAAGCAACGCTCTATACTTTTTTTTGCAAGTGAGAAAACTTACCAAAATATTTTTTTGTTTTTCAACATTCGTATAAAAAATATTTTCTCCTCAATTATTTATACACAATACTTTTATAACTATCATTATCCATTAAAAATTCATTGAATTTTTGAATTTTAATGCTTTTAAATGATTTTTTTCATTTTTTCAAAAACATTTGTTATAATAAAATTTATCTATATAATAAAAAAAGCCAAAAATAATTTTGGCGGAGAAGGAGGGGTTCGAACCCTCGCGCCCCTATTGAGACCTAACAGTTTAGCAAACTGTCCCCTTCACCACTTGGGTACTTCTCCATATATAAATAAAAAAATGGCGGAAGAGGTAGGATTCGAACCCACGGTGCCTTTCGACATCACCAGTTTTCAAGACTGGCTCCTTAAACCACTCGGACACTCTTCCGTACGCCACATATATAATTATATCAGTTTTTTTTTTTTTGTCAATAGTTTTTTTTGTTTTTGCAAAATTTTTCACTAAGAAGAAAATTTAATGTTTCTTCTTAGTGAATTTAAACATTTTCAACTATTATAAATCTATATTAAACTTATTAAGTAAGTTTTCTAAACCTTCCTTATCGTCATATTCAATTATAAGTTTTTGATGTGATTTAGTATAATCAAGTTTTACTTTATATCCAAAGTAATCTTTTAATTTTCCCTCTAGATTTTTGTAATACACAGACTTTGGTTCTTTTTTTTCAGGCTTTCTTACATATTCTTCACTACCATAAACTAATTTTTCCACATCTCTTACTGTAAGTTTCTTTTCAATTGCTTTATTTGCAATTTCAAGTTGTCTTTTTTTACTATCTAATGCAAGTAGTGCTCTTGCTTGTCCTTCAACTAATTTACCATCTAAAACATATTGTAAAATTTCATCTGGTAATTTTAAAAGTCTTACTATATTAGAAATAGTTGATATATTTTTACCTGTAACTTTAGCAACTTCTGATTGACTACAATTTTCTATTTCCATAAGCTCTTTTATAGCGTGAGCTACTTCTACAATATTTAAGTCTTCTCTTTGAATATTTTCAATTAATGCTACTTGTTTTTTCTTTGATTCATCATAATTTTTAATAATTGCAGGTATTTTTTTTAGTCCTGCTTTTTTTGCAGCTCTCCATCTTCTTTCACCAGCTACTATTGCGTATCCATCATCATTTTTTACTACTAAAATAGGTTGAATAACACCGTTTTCTTTTATAGAATTTGCAAGTTCTTCTAACTTTTCTTCATCAAATACTTTTCTTGGTTGATCTTTCATTGGTTCTACATCAACTATTTTAAGTTCAACAACAGTCTCTAATTCTTTATTTTTTTTATCATCTTTTTTTATAACATTATCTAAAAGATTATCATCTGAAAAAAATGCATTTAAGCCTTTTCCTAATCCTTTTTTTTCTTTTGTCATTATTATTCACCATCCTCATTAATTTCAATTAATTCTTTGGCAAGTCTTTGATATGTATCGGCGCCCTTTGATTCTGGAGCATATAAATTAATCGGTAATGCATGACTTGGTGCTTCACTTAGCCTAATATTTCTTGGAATAATAGTTTGAAACACTTTATTTCCAAAATACTTTTCAACTTCTTCTCCAACTTGAGCAGATAAGTTTGTTCTTGAATCAAACATAGTAAGAACAACACCTTCTACTTCAATAGCAGAATTAAGATGTTTTTTTACCAAATTAATTGTGTTTATAAGTTGTCCTAACCCTTCTAATGCATAATATTCACATTGAATTGGAACTAAAACGCTATCTGAAGCTGTAAAAGAATTTAATGTAATAAGTCCAAGAGAAGGTGGGCAATCAATAAATATATAATCATACCCATCCTTTACGCTTTCTATTGCACTTTTAAGTCTTGTCTCCCTTGATACCATTGATACAAGCTCAATTTCAGCACCTGCAAGGTTTATGTTAGCAGGACATACTTTAAGATTTTTAATCATTGTTGGTTTAATTGTTGAAGCCATATCTAAATCATCTACTAATTTACGAGTTAAAGTACCCTTAGGGCCCTTAACTGTAATCACGTTACCTTCCTCAAGCTTAACTTCTACGCCGGCAGGAATAGCAACAGGTAATTTACCAATACGTGACATTCAATTTACCTCCTTCTATTACCATACGAAGGCGATAACTTCGCCGCCAACGCCGAGCTTTCTGGCTTCCTTATCAGTGATAACACCCTTGTTAGTAGAAACAATAGCTGTACCCATACCGCCTAAAACTCTTGGTAACTCATCCTTGTTAGCATAAATTCTAAGACCTGGCTTAGAAATTCTCTTGATACCTGAAATAACCTTTTCGTTCTTGTTGGCACCATACTTTAATGTAATGCGCATTGTCTTCTTAACGCCGTCTTCTATAACTTCATAACCTGCTACATAGCCTTCCTTAACGAGGATATCAGCAATAGCCTCTTTCATCTTACTGCAAGGCATTTCTACTGTATCGTGCTTAGCAGTGTTAGCATTTCTAATTCTAGTGAGCATATCTGCAATAGGATCACTCATTGACATTTGAAAAAACCTCCTTTCAATTACCAGCCCGCCAAAGATGACGGTAAGTTCG
>OHAQ01000253.1_pt1 | contig 40522 bp, 43 predicted proteins | sample 1577111 | NCBI WGS metagenome assembly OHAQ01 (sample SAMEA3541549, study PRJEB24748) | human gut metagenome | biome: human gut; feature: human-associated habitat; material: faeces | place: China | collected 2012 | reverse complement strand
GATCAACACGAACATACTGATAAAAAAGGTGGCCACAAAAGGACCGACAAAGCTTTTAAGCATAAACAGGTGGAGCTTCTTCATCTTTAGCACCTTATATTGGTTTTCTTATTTTCTACTTTACTCGTGATAAACGAATTCACAAAGATAGAAAAAAACTTTATCCACCCACCGTGCGATGTAACATTTCGACCTGTTTATTCCATAATTCAATGGCATCCCCCTCTTCATCAGCATCCACGAAATCTGTGATGATCAAAGCGACCTCCTCCGTCAAAGGCTCTACGTGGAGCGAAAATTCAAAAAATTCTTCCTCATCGTCCGCATCTTCCATTTCCAGCGTTTCCAGGGCAGCCGCAAGTATGCCCATATCTTCTCCGAAAAGCTGTCCCATCAAGTCCCCAGCAGTAGCTGAAGTTGCCTCAGCAACTTTATCATTTACCATCTTTTGCAGCAATTCCTCATTAACAGCCATTTGAGCCATACTATCTGGCCCAAACATCTGTCCAAGAATTTCTACTTGACGTTGAGTATTAGCGGCAATCTGTTCTTCCACTTCGGCGGCAGACACAGATGCGCCTTTTTCAGAGCTGGGAACCTCAATTTTGCTAATTCGTTCCTCGTTCTTTTCCATGGTTTCTCTCATAGAAGCGAGTGCCTGTTTCCTAATCTCGTCTATATCGAACATTTTCAATCCTCCTTGTCCGGGGGGAGCGGATGCCATGCCGGAGGTTTTTTGTGACGTGTAAATAGCTTTTTAATCTGCCGCAGAATTGCTTCTACGAAATGAAACCATAGATTTCCAACTATAAACACGATCACAAGAAACAGCAGGAACGCTCCGATTTCTCCAATAGGCATCTTTTACCTCACTTTGTTGCAAAGCGATTCATAAAGAAGTCGGTAAAAGCGGCCAATTCATCATCCTGTGATACATAAACATACAGCTTTTCATCTTCCAGCCAGTCATAGGCATTGATGCCAATGTATCCTTTTTTGTCTGGATAAATGATAAAAGCATCGGTAGGGTATTTGTTCCGATAGGCTTTCAAAATTTCAGAACGGCGATAGTAGGTCGGATCGCCACAGCCGGAAAGATCGGGTACTGTGGGAACAACCACAATCGTCTGGCTGGCTTCGTTCCAGCCGACAATTAAATTTCCGATCTTTGTTTTGCTCCCATGAACAAAGCCATAGTTAAACCGGCTCACATCCTCGGTATATCCGAAAATCAGTCTGTAATTGTCCCCGTTCTCTACAACCTGATTAAATAGAGCACGCATTTTCTTTGCATTTGCGTTGCTCTTTTCCATGTCAATTTCATAATGACGATAAGCAGCAAAAAGATACGCTTGGCGAGTAAGATTTGCGCGGTCACGGATCATCTGGATCAGATTTGGCATGATATATACGGGAAATTTGGATGCACCGTCAAAACATAAACGCGCTACTTGGTCGCTAACGGTATGATTACCGAAACGTTCTATTAAAGTTTGTTTGTACAAATTCAGATCCATGTTTCCCGGTGCAGGAACATACGGAGTAATATCAATATCCATGAAGCCACGTACGAACTTTTTAATTCGTTCATCGGATATGGCGACGTCTACTTTACGATATCCGCTCAGGAAAGCAGGATATGAAAGTAAGGTATGGGAGGCATTCAATAGGCTGAGCTTCATATTTTCATAGGTAGTCACATCCTGCGTAAATTCTACGCCGACCTTTTCCCATGCAGGACGACCGGCGATAAATTTATCCTCTACTACCCATTGGATGAAGTCTTCGCAATATACAGGTGCTCCGTCTTGAGTCCCATTTTGGGTGTTCAGCCGGATAATGTCTTCAGGTTGGGTCGAGGGGGTTATACGGTCTACCATACTGTTAGGAAAAGTGATATTTACTGTTGCCCATTCTGCTAGTTCTGGATCTTGGGCTTGGAAAAAGGAGAGAAATGCTTTGCGTGCGGTGTTACCATTATGTTGTAAGTTGTCACAAGATAAAATTGTGATAGGTCCATTCCCGACAGCTTTTCTTTTCCGTAACCCTTCGGCTACAAAGCCAAAGGTCGTTTTCGGGCTTTGTGGGTGTGTTAAGTCATATTTGATATTTTCATTAACCAATTTAGCATTAAAAAATACCATAATTCTCAAATCATCTTCTAAAATTCTATTAGCGATATAGCAAACTCCATTTAGTTCTACATCACATCCTGTTTCTTCTTTGATTTCTCTAATTGCTCCTTGTTTTAAGCTCTCTTTAAACTCTAAACGTCCTGCTGGAAAATTCCATTTTCCATAACACATTTTTTTGGCTTCTTGTATCAATAAATATTTTCCGTCTTTTTCTATAATTCCACCTACTACTATATTCATAATTTTTTCCTCCAAATATAATTTATCACAAACTTCTAAATCTTACAATGAAATCATCAATATTTAATTTTCTTTTCTTAGTTTTTTATTATATATTATACTATCTATAAACTACTACTTTGGGAAAACAAGTAATATTATACTCATTACAAGCTTTACATTCTTTATCTATCAGTTCTTCATTACTATAAACAAATCCATTTTTTAAATAAAATTCGTCTACTTTTGAAATTATATATACTGGCTTTTCTAATTCTCCTATGGCTTTTTCTATTAAAGATTTTCCATATCCTCTATTTCTATATTTTTTATCTACTGCTAATGCCTCAATAAAACTTTTTCCTTTATATATTGAAATAGATACTGCTCCAATAATATTTTCATTTTCTAATAAAGCAAATGATCTTATATTATTTCCAAAATATTTTTTTCTTTCATCAAACTCTAGTCCATTTTCTATATAAAAATTAATTAAACTATCATTATCATATTTATCAAATTTCATAAAAACCTCCCATTCGATAAATTATCTATTTTAAGTCTTTTATATATCTAACATCACAAGCAAAATGTTCTGTCTTTACTATTAGTTCATCCACTTTAACAAAGCCATATTTTTCATAAAATCTTTGTGCTGCAATCATATTACTTAATGTTTCTAAGTAACACTTACTATAATATTTTTTTGCATATTCTAATGCCATATCCATTAATTTGTGAGATATACCTGTACCTCTTGTTTCAGGTAAACAATACATTTTTTGTAATTCACATACGTCTTCAATTCCGTCTAATTTACCTATTCCAACTCCACCAACGATTTTCCCATTTTCATCAATTGCAACCAAATATTTATTTCCATCTGTATTATAAATTTCTGAAAATCTTCCTAAATTTGGATCTGCCCAAGCTGTTCCTTCATGATTTCACCAAATTCAATTAAACAAGCTCTTATTACATTTTCTACTTCTTTATTATCTTTTTCTTCTATTTCTCTAATATTATACTTCATTTTATTCCTCCATAAAGCTTAAATTTATTATTATACTTCTTGACTTTTTGCGTTTAAATGGATTATAATAATTATAGGAAATGGCAAATACACAAACGTGTTTTTTGCCGAATAGAGTAAAACTCACATCTACTCGTCAAAGTACAGATGTGAGTTGTTTTTTATTTATGTAGTTGCTTATCAACCCAGTTCTTATACAGAACTGCTGTCAATGAAACCACATCTGCTAATTCTCATTTCCTATGACATACATTCTACAATACTATTTCAGATTTGTCCATACACTATAAACTTTTATATTTGAAATTTCATTAAATTTATTTTATAATACAATTGAGGTGTATATATGAAAACTATATTAGATGATGACTTATCATATTTAATATATTCCATAGTAGAAGAAATCCCTGTTCGGATATGTTGCAACTTATGGTCAAATTGCCAGATTAATTGGAAAGCCTAAAAATTCAAGATTAGTTGGCAAGGCACTAAAAATGGCTTTTCGTTATGGTGATTTTCCTTGCCACAGAGTTGTAAACCATCAAGGCAGAATTACCCCTGGATGGCCTGAACAAGTAGATTTACTTAAAGAAGAAGGTGTTACCTTTAAAAATGAATTTTGCGTTGATTTAAAAAAACATCAATGGAATATATAAAAGCAAACCAGAGAAATTTTAAATTTTCTGATTTGCTTTTTTATTTTAAAATATTATCCGCTTCCTCTTGATCTACGTAACTATCAAGTTGCACATCTATTTTGTATAATTTGCTTGTACTTTTTCTGGTAGCTCATTATATTGTACTTCTTCCCATGAATGAACTCCAAATGTTTTTACTTCCAATTTTAGAAAAGCATCTTCTTTAAGTTCTCTACTTGTTTTAAACTTCAATTCTCTTTTCTTTCCATTTTCATTATAACAATCTAAAGTATACTCATATTTCATATTATCTGAGCTTGATACTTTTTCTATTTTGGTATTATCAATTTGTGTATAATAAATTGATTTATAATTTTCAAAAAAATACAATCCAGTTACACATATTACAATTGCCACAATCACTGCAATAACCATTGGTAATTTTTCTTTTAAATCTTCCATTATAACATTTTTTCTTTCTTACTTTTTCAACAACTATTCATCTTCTTTGATAATATTCTTACTTCCTAAATAAGTAGCTAAGAAATATATACCATATATGATACCTATAATAATTACTGTCGCAATAGCTGATGGTAATAAATCTTTTTTACTTGCTAATCCTGACATTATAGTAATTGCAAATTGTATTCCAAATATAGAATGTATAATTGCAAGAACAAGTGGAACTCCAAAAAATATTCCAATTTGTCTAAATAATGCTTTATTAATCATCTTTTCGTCACAACCAATTTTTCTTAAAATAGTATATCTTTGTTTATTATCTGAGCTATCTGTTAATTGTTTTAAAGCTAAAATAGCTGAACTTGCAATTAAAAATATAATTCCCAAATAAATTGCTATAAATGTTACAATAGTTGCTAGACCTACACTTGCTTCCATAAGAGCTATTTTCGTTCTTCCGTCAATATTTAAACCATTTTTATCTAAATTTTGTAAAAGTTCAGAATTATCATCAACAAATATTTTTTCTATCTCTTCTTTTCCCTCTTTAGTATCCGAATTATAATTTGCAGCTAATAAATATTGCTCTTTCATATCTTCTGTCAATTTGCAATCATCTGGAACTAATATAATTCCTGTATTTGTATGATTAGGAGACATTTGAATATATCCTGTTTTACATTCATTATATTTTGATTTATATTGTTTTCCAGCTATATTCAAAACATTGTTTCCATCCTTTAATGCTTCATTTCTTAATTCTTTTTGTGAATCAAAATCACAAAGTACAATATATTCATCATTATTTAATTCATATTGATTAATTCCATATAGTTTTGCAATTTTGTTATAGTCTGATATTTTTACTATCTGTTCTGCTGTATTATATAAAAGATTTGGATATCTCGTTTTTATTATTTCTGCATATTTGTCTCCAAAAAAATCTTTCCAAGTCAAATCATCTGTGGAATATACTGTTATTTCTACAATGTCTTTTAATACATTCATATCTAAGCCATTATTTTTTAAAGTTTCTCTAATAGATATTCTCGAATCAGCCATTGCTTCAGCTGTAGATGTAATCTCTTTTCCATAAGTACCATATTGTAAATATTTTTCTGGTAAATTAGCTGTTTTATATAAGTTCAAATCTACAGGGGTCATTTCAACTAATTCTCTTTGCATTGTGTTTCTTAATGCTAAACTTGAAGAAAGTATTGAGATTGTCATAAATAACATTAAACATATTACACTCATACTTATAACCATTGTATTAATTTTGTTATTTATTTGTCTTAATACAAACATATTTGTATTTTTAAAATAAACATTTTTCATTTTTTGAACTATTTGTATTATAAATCCTGATAAAGACCAAAAGACCGCTACTGTTCCAACTATTCCCATTAAAATAGGTTGTAAAATTTTATCTGCTGTTGTTAAACTACTAACATCTTCCGTTACTTTCCAATAAGCATACCCAAGTATAGCTACAGCTCCTAAAAATACTAATATACATATAATTGGATTTTTTATTTTTACATTTTCATTTTTCTTACTAGCATTTAATAAATTAATTAATTTATATCTTGAAACTGTAAATGTATTGAAGAACATTACTGCTACATACATTACCGCAAAATAAATACAAGTTTTTATACAGGCATCTTTTGAAAATACAAATTGAAATTTGCTCATATCTGCTTCAAACATTTTAGCAACTAATATTGACATGAATTGTGATGCAAATATACCTATAATTAATCCTACAATTAGTGATATAATTCCTACTAATATTGTTTCCATTAATATTATTTTTGATATTTGTCTTTTTCCCATTCCAAGTGTCATATATATTCCAAATTCTTTTTTTCTTCGATTTATTAAGAAATTATTTGCATATACAATCAATAACCCTAATACTACTGCAACAAATACTGATATATACCCTAACATATTTATCATAAGTTTTATAATATCTCTTGTTGACTGTGATACCTCTAGCATTGCTTGTTGACTATCTATTGAGTTAAACATATAAAATATTGCTACACCTAATACTAATGTTAGAAAATATATTGCATAATCTTTGAAACTTTTTTTCATATTTCTTATAGATAATTTAAATAACATCGTTCAAATCACCTCCAAGAAGTGTTTGTACCTCTATTATTTTTTCAAAAAATTGTTTTCTTGTATCATTTCCCTTTACTAATTCATTAAAAATTTTTCCATCTTTTATAAATAAAATTCGATTAGCATAAGAAGCGGTAAATGCGTCATGTGTTACCATTAAAATTGTTGCATTCATTTTTTGATTTAATAATTCAAAATTTTCTAATAATTGTCTTGCTGCTTTACTATCTAATGCTCCTGTTGGTTCATCTGCTAAAATTAATTTTGGATTTGTAATAATAGCTCTTGCTGATGCAACTCTTTGTTTTTGACCACCAGATACTTGATAAGGATATTTTTTTAGAATTTCTTTAATTCCTAATTTTTCTGCTATTTCATTTACCCTTCTATCTATTTCATTTGCCTTTACTTTTTGAATTGTTAATGCTAAAGCTATATTTTCATAAGCTGTTAATGTGTCTAATAAGTTAAAATCTTGAAATATAAATCCTAACTCTTCTCTTCTGAATTTGTTTAGATTATTTCCTTTTAATTTTGTGATATCTTCTCCATTTATAATAATGTGTCCTGCTGTTACTCTGTCTATTGTGGAAATACAGTTTAATAATGTTGTTTTTCCTGATCCACTTGCTCCCATAATTCCAACAAATTCACCTTTGTTTACATCAAAATTAATATTGTCTATGGCTTTTGTTAAATTTGATTTGTTTCCATAGTATTTTTCGATGTTTTTTACTTCTAATATTTTTTCCATTTTTATAACTCCTTTCTTTTATTTCATTATAAATATTTTGATGTAAAGTTGCCATCGATTTAGCTTACAATTTCCTTACATTTTTGTAAGATAACTATAAAGCAAAAATAAACTTCGTCTTGCGTTGTTAAACTTCATTTAAAATTTAATCAACGTGCAAAAGCACGCCTCATAAATTTTAAACTCGTTTGCCTAGCAATACTCGTTTCTTTTTACTTTAATTCAATATAGCTATCTTTTGGAAACACTAACTTGACTTCTGTACCTTCATTTTGCACTGAATTTAGTTCTATTCCTATTCCTAATTTATTGCATAACTTTTTGCACAAATATAATCCTATTCCTGTTGATTTCTTATTTGATAATCTTCCATTTGTTCCCGTAAATCCTTTTTCAAAAACTCTTGTAATTTCTCCTTGTTTTATTCCTATTCCGTTGTCTTTAATATATAAAATCACATTCTCTTTTCCTTGATTTGCATATATTTCAATTACAGAGTTTTCTTTTTTTCTGTATTTGATACTATTTTGTATAATTTGATTTAATATAAATACTATCCATTTGTTGTCTGTATTAACTTCTATCTCTAAGTCATGAATATCAATAGAAATCTTTTCTTGTATTAAACTACTTTTGTTCTTTTTAATACTTTCATTTACAATTTCTTTTAAAACCACTTTTCTTATATAATAATCTTTTTCTACAGTATTACTTCTTGCATAAAATAAAGCTTGTTCAATATAATTTTCTACTTTGTCTAGTTCTTCATCTATACTTTTGGTTATAGCATTTTTATTGTTTTCTATTACCATTTTACTAGTTGCTATTGGTATTTTTATTTCATGTATCCATAATTCTATATATTCTTTATAATCTTCTGTCATATATTTGTATTTGTTTACATTTTCTAACATTGATTTATCAATTTGTTCTAATGAGTTTTTAAATATCTGTCCCTCTAAAAAATTAGGAGTTTTTATAATTTCTGTAATTAAATATTTTTCGTCTAATTCTTCTAAAATTTTTAATAAATTATCATAGAATTTTTTTCTTTTAAAATATTCTATAATAATTGAAATCATATATAATCCAATTATTATAAGTGGGATATATATTTTTATGAACATTCCTACATTATATGCCATTAAAAATATTTCTATTGTAATAAGTCCAAACAATAGTAATAAAATAGTGCTGGCTTTCTCTCTTAAAAATAATTTAAAATCCATTTAGTTTACTCCTTTTTTCAAAATATATCCTTGTCCTCTTTTTGTTTCTAATAGTTCTTTTAATTCTAGCTCTTCTAATTTATTTCTTAATCTCGTAATATTTACTGTTAATGTATTATCATCTATAAAGCTTTCACTTTCCCATAAACATTCCATTATATCTTCTCTTGATACAATTTTTCCTCTGTTTTGTACCAGATATTTTAAAATCTTATATTCATTTTTGGTAAGTTCTATTACTTTTCCACCTTTTTCAATAGTATTATTTGAGGTATTTAATATAAAATCTTTAACATCTATTTTATCATTTGTTTCTCCTTGCATATTTGTTCTTCTTAGTAATGATCCTATTTTTGCAAGTAAAATTTGTATGTTAAATGGCTTAGTAATATAATGATCTGCTCCATTATTGATTGAAAGTAATTCATCTATTTCATTATCTCTACTTGTTACTATAATAATTGGCATATTTGATTTTTTCCTAATTTCTTTACAGATATATTCTCCGTCTGTGTTTGGTAAATTTATATCTAATAAGATTAAATCTGGATTTATTTTTAATATATCATTTATTGTATTATCAAATGTTGTTAGTGCTGTTGCTTCATATCCATTTTTATTTAAAAAGATTTTTAATTCTTCTCTTAATTTTTCATCATCTTCTATTATTAATATTCTTGGCATTTGTTTTCCCTCCAATGTTATTATATCATACTTATCACAAAAGAAACCTTACATTTCTGTAAGGTTTTAGATTGTTTTATTTATTAATTTTCTAATCTCATATATAAAATTGGATAATGATTTCCTTGCTCATCTAACTCTGTTCTTTTGTAAACTTTAAATCCTAAATGTTCATAAAATCCTTTAGAATTAGGATTTTGCTCATTAACTATTAATTCATTAATATTATAATTTTTTATACCATAATTCAGTAATTGTCTTCCAAGTCCTTTTCTTCTTTCACTATTTTTTATAAATAACATTTCAAGCTTTGTACCTTCTATTCCCATAAAAGCTATTGGAATATCATTTTCGTTCTCTATAACTATTAAATGTGCTACTTCTTTTAAAGCTTGTGGTACATATTCTTTTATTTTTTCTATTTCATTATCTGACAAAAATAAATGCGTTGCTTTTACTGAATTTTCCCATACTTCTAATAATGTATTTACCAATTCTTGTGTTCTTTCTTTTACTTCAAAAATTTTCATATTTTACCTCTAAAATTACTTTTTTATTTTTTCTTCTATGAATTTAATAAACTCATTTTCGCTTCCTTCTGTGAATCCATTTTTATATACTAATATTGCTGACTGTTTTCCAAGTTTTAATACTATAAAATTTTGGGTTTGCACTATTTTTGAAACCTGGCTATATTCAAATTCTAAATGAACTTTTCCTTCATTCATTTTGATATTATTATCAAATTCCACAGAAGTTTTTTCTATCTTTCCATTGTTTATTCTTTTGGAAGTATTTTCAATATTGTATATCATTATAATTGGCGAAATAACAGCAGTAAATAAACAGATAATAGCACATGTAAGCATAACATATCCTAAACTATCACCCTCAATCAAATACATTAATAATCCCAATATAAAAATAAATATTCCTCTAATTATCGTTTTTGTTCCAAAGATTTTAAATACATATTCTACTATTAGTTTTCTATTCATTGTATATTCATTTTTAAACATCTTTTATATTTCGCTCCTTTTACTATTTTATCCTATTTATTTAGTCCCAATTATACACCATAACTTGAATCATCGTTCAAAATCCTGTTTTTCCTGATATCTTCTATAATCTTCTTCTGTTAATACAAGTGTTCCTAAATTTTTCGACATTATTTCATTTGTTTTTTTCATAAAATTTCTTTTTATTGCTCTCATAATTCCATTATGTGTTACTACTAGTATTTTTTCATCGCCATGAAACTTTTCAAACACATCCTCAATAAAGTCACATACACGCTTATCTACATCACTATGTGTTTCTCCACCTGGAGGTGTATATAATCCTTTTCTAAATAATTCTCTTAATTCATTAGAATATAATTCTTTTTTTGTATTTTCCCATTCTCCAACTGAAATCTCAATTATTCGATCATCATAAATTGGTTTTGCTTCTGGAAAAATTGCAAATAATGTCTGCTTTGTTCTTTTTAAAGGAGAACAATATATAACATCAAAATCTTTGTCAATTGTTTCACCCAATTTTTGAGCAGCTTTAATTCCTTTATCTGTTAAACTACAATCAGCCCTTCCAGCCCAAATTCCATCTCTATTATATTCTGATTCTGCATGTCTTATAAATATTACATTCATCTTATTTTTTCCTTTCAAGTTATCTTACTTTTTCACAATATGTGTTAGTCCTTTAAGATAATCTCCATTTATTAAAATATCTCTAATATTAGTAGGTCTTAGATCTATATCTTTTAATTCTTCTAAAGTAACCCATTTAAACTCTAATAATTTTTCTTTACCTTTATCTATTTCAACTTTTTCACAATCAATCATTTGTAATTGTTGTTTAGGTTTAATTATATAATAAAATTCAATTCCATGACATTTTCTATTATTTCTTATCCAAAAATTCTCTTGAATTACAAACAAATTTGCTTCTTGGACATCACAACCAATTTCTTCTTTTATTTCACGAATAACTGCTTCTTTTGAATCTTCTCCAATTTCTATATGTCCTCCTGGTATATGAAAATAAGATGTTTTATTTACTCTCATAATTAAAAATTTATTTTCTTGCTTAATTATCCCACATGTTCTTCCATTAAATTCTTCTGTTTCAGTCTTAATTTTTAAATCCATATCCAATCTCCTTTTCAAATAATATTTATCACAAATTTTACTATTTTTTATAAAAATGGAAATCACAACAATCTCCATCATAACCTAATGTTTTTGTTCTCTTAAAGCCTATTTTTTTCAATTCGCCATATGTCACATTATCAACATCACAGAAAAGATGGCATAATTCTGCACAATCATTTTCTACACAAGCAGTATGCCAAAGACACTTCTTCATTGTTACATCAAAGGACTTCTTATCATGCTTTTGAGTACTTTCCCACAAGTCTGTTTTACGCACAACTCTAAGAAATATATTACTATAAAGAAAATAAAAACATGGCACTTTTTCCATTTTTTCCATAGACAAATGCTTTTGTTTTGCAACTATATTAATCATGTATTTTTGCATATGTTGATATACTTTTTCTTCATCAAATCCTTCTTCCAAAGCTTTATATAATGCTATTCGAGGAAGTATTGTTTGAATAAGTGTTTCCATTTGATTTTTTGATTTGTTTTTTGTATTTTTTATAATTTCATCAAGTATTTTCTCTTGCTTTGCAAATAATGTATTACCATTATCTACTCCAAATTCTTCTATCAAAAATGTTTTTATTTGATTTTGTTGTTTTATTTTCATATTCATCCCTCCATCAATTACTATCTTTCATTTTATATCATAAAAGCAGATAATTATCAACCAATTACCTGCTTTTAATATTATTTTCCTTACCCTCTTTAAAACCATTCCTACTCCATAACCATAGTGGAGTATGTATATCAATAGGGTTATACTTAGTCCCTTTAAATAATTCATTCCATCTCTCAACAACTATCAGCTGTACATCACTTCTATTTAATTCTTCATCAGTTATTAGTCCTAATTTATGTGTTGCCTGAATAACATGTGTATCAGGTGCAACTGTTAACTGATTAATGTTTTTGTATTTTCTATCTGTATATTGATATATAACATATAGCCAATAGTTACATATTTTTGTTCCAGATAAATATGGAAATTTCTTTTTATTTTCCTTTTGAATAAAGTTCTTTATCTTATTAACATCATTATCTAATGAATCAAATAACTTTCTAATATCTCCATCATATAATTCTACAAACGTTTTACATAGAGATAACCATATTTCAGTTTGCTTTTGTTTTTGTAATGCTATTTTATATTTTACAAGTGCATATTGTACATCTTCAAAAGTCTTTTCTAAACATATTTTAGGATTAAATACAAAGTTAGTTTCCTCATCATTATATGTATTTAATGCACTTTCCCATAATTTATATGAATTTCTTTGATAGTTCAATGCCATAGGTAAAGTAAAATAAAGATAATTTTCCAGCGAAGATTTCTCTAAATGTGGATTTGCATCTTCTGGCATGACTTCGCCACCAAGGCTCCCTTTCTTCCACATATTATATAAAATATCTACTTTTCGTAATATTTCCTCTTTATTATACATTTTACACCTCAACCAATCATTTTTTATGTTTCTTGATATTTCTATTATTTATATAATCTAAGAAATTTCTCTAAATCATTTTCATTTTCAAATATTGATTCAAAAATATTATATAAAGTATCTGTCGCTTCATATTCTCCTATAGCATAACATTTTTTACCTAAGCCATATGCAATCCCAGCCTCAATATGTGCTGCTTTGCCTGCTGGCAATACTAATAACAAATTTTTTGAATTTTTTTCTCCATCTAAATCCTGATTAAATAAATTAAGCACAACTTCACTTTTTAAGCCAAGAGACTCAAACTCTCTTTGTTTTTCTTCTGGAGTTTGATTTGAATTACCATATCCCCAATCTTCTTCATTTTTCAAAAAACAATAATAAGAAATATTGTATTTATCAAATAAATCACATATTTTCAAAATATTTTCTTTATTTCTAGCTCGTCCAGCAATAAAAAATTCATATTTATTATTCATTCTTTCCTCCTAGTTAATTTCTTCTTATTATATATCATAAAAACAACTACTTATCAACACTATTTTTCTTAAAACTCATATCATTGACAATAATACAACATTATTATATAATTGATTTTATGCAAAATTTTCAATAAATAATTTCAAATTTGAAAGGGGACAAAATTATGATGGATTTTTCTGAAGCACGGTCTTTTAATGATGGTATAGAATTTTATGGAAAAGATATAATCATAATTGCTACACGCAAAGATGATAAAGTAAAAATTGAAAAAAGTAAATCTCCACGTCTTAAATACTCTAATAAATTTGTTAAGACTATTATTTGTTTGCTATTAACAATCATATCAAATCTTATTTTAAATACTTTTCAAGATTTCAAAGTTCAAATCTTACTAATAATTGCTTTATTTTGGAGTAGTGTTATATGTTTTTTCTTTTTTAATTCTCGAAATGATAAAAATGTACAATGTTATAAATATCATGCAGCAGAACACAAATTTTTAAATTATATTGATAAATACAAAAAAGAACCAGAAACATGTGAAGATGTAATGAAAATGAGTTCATATTCTTATCGGTGTGGTTCTACAATATTAGTAGTTATTATGACTTTATTAACTTTATGTATATGTGGAATTTTATATATTCCTACATTGATTTTAAAAATCTTATGGATTGCCTTTAGTATTTTTATCACATTATATTTGTGGGCAAATAATAAATGTGATTTTCTTCAAAAGTTTGTAGTCGTAGAACCTAGCTATTCAGAAGTAGAAGTTGCATTTATTGGCGGAAAAGATTATTTAAAAACAAAACAAAAAATATCATAATTTATCTCAAAAATCCCCAATAGACATATTTAATAATATATCTATTGGGGATTTTTCTAACTTCTTATTCTTGGCAATCTATTACCTAATCTACTCAAAAATTCATTTGTAATGGTATCTGCATTCATTGCAAACTTTTCTGAAGATAAATTAATATCATCACAATCAATTATATAAACTACATCTCCAGTTTTAATTTCTTTAACATCTGTTACATCAATAACACATTGATCCATACAAATTCTACCAATTACTTTCGAATAATTTCCATTTACTTTTACTAACATATTTTTATTAGATAAACATCTAGGAAATCCATCTGCATATCCAATAGATATTGAAGCAATTTTTCTATTACTATCTGCTATATATGTTCTACCATAACTTACACTATCATCTTTATTAATTTCTTTTACACTTGTTACTCTTGCTTTTAATGATAAAACAGGCTTTAAATCTAATTTATTTTTTTGATATGCTGTATTATCACTATTAACACCATACATGATTATTCCTATTCTTACATAATCATAAGTTTCTGTATTATAATTTATAGCACCATAACTGCTTTGTAAATGTACTTTTCCAACATCTTGTCCATTTTCTTTTAATTGTTTTATACATTTATTAAAGTTTTCTATTTGTTTCTCTGTAAATTCTATATCTTCTTTTTTATCAGAATCAGCAACACATAAATGGCTAAATGTTCCTAAAATATTAAGCCTTGGATTTTCATAAATTTTTATTAATCTGTCCATATTATCATATCTTTCTCCAATACGATTCATTCCTGTGTTTATTTTAATATGACAATTTAATTTTTGACTTAATTTTAACTCTTTGATTTTTTCAGAATAATTATAATCAACTATTGTTTGAATCAAATCATATTGTATTACATATTTTAAATCTTCAAAATTAGTATATCCTAATATCAAAATATTTCCTTTAATATTATGTTTTCGCAATTCAATTGCTTCATCTAAAGTTGCAACAGCAAAATCGTTAATTCCAATTTCAGATAATTTTTCTGCAATTAAAATACTCCCATGCCCATAAGCATTAGCTTTTACTACTGCCATGATTTTTGTTTTAGGTTGTATTACTTTTTTTATTTCATTTATATTATGTTCTAAATTTTCCAAATTAACCTCAACCCAAGCTCTATCTGTTAATAAACTATTTTCTTTATTCATTTTTATTACTTCCTTAATTTTTTCTATTAAAAATGCAAATATTGTTGTTACTACTGCTACGACTAAATAAAATATAAAATTATTGTCAACAATGTATTTTTCAACTTTACATATTCCTGAAATAAATCTTATTCCAACAATAAATAATGGATGAAAAATATAAATTATAGTTGATACATTTCTTAATTTTAAATTTTGTGTATTACTTATATTTATCAAATAATCAAACAAAACATACATCGTTGGAATTAGCAAAATATACATACTATCATGTTTTTGTAGATTAAATTTATGAAGAATCGTTGCCTCTATTGTCATTCCTATAAAGAATAGGACACTATACAAAAATGATTTTTTGTTATTTACTCTTTTTATTTTTATAAAATATCCTAAATATAAGAAAATTGGAGCATAAAATAATCCATTTCTTGTATAATCACTTATTTTAAAGATAAAATCATATATATAACTTAAAACACACACATTTCGCGTTAGTCCATAATAACTATCACCTAATAATCCTATAATATATAAAACTATTACTGTTATAAATGTTTTTCTATTTCCTAATTTTTTTATAAAATAATATGTAATCCATATTCCTAATATAAGTGCTGGGAAATACCATAAATGATATAATGTTCCATTAATCAAAATGTCTTTTATAATAGAAAAAATACTTATATTATTGAATTTTCCCATATAAATATTTATTGGTAAATAAAGTATTATACAAAATAAATATATCTTTAATATTTTAATTGTATATTTTTTTAATTTGTTCTTATCTTTTAAACATCCATCTATTACAAAATAACCTGTTATCATAAAAAATAATGGTACTGTAATTCTTCCTAATATTCTTGTAAAAAAGAAATTGAATTCTTGATTTATATTGATAAATGGCGAAATATGTATTGCAATTACTAAAAAACTAACAACAAATCTTGCTACATCTATATTAATTTTTTTATTCATCACTCACTCTTTCTGATAAAATAAATCCATCTACATTATTTCCAGAAATCATTTGATTTTCTTGTAATATAATTGTTTCGTTCTGATTTTCGTACGGAATATAAGAAATCTTATATCCATAGCTATTTAAAAATTTTGGATATTTATATTCTTTTAAATATTCAATATATTCTTCTAAACATAAATCTTTATTTGTTATAATTTTTGAATGAGGATAACCTACAAATCTAAAATGCCATTCTTCTTTAGCTATTTTTGTAATGTTCTTTTTTTCATCTTTGTATCTTTCAATAAAACCAAAATTTGGTGCTATTTTTCTAAACTCTTGGCATATACCATTATATGGAAAACTTGGGCATATAAAATCTATATTAGGTTTATTTAATGCTAAATCGATTGCAAGTCCTGTTTGATGTTCACTTGCATTTGGTAATGCTACAAATTTTTTTGTATATTCTTCACCATTTTCTATTATTGAATCTGTATATAATCTTTTCTGTTCTTCAAAAGTTCTAACTCCACTTATTGGAACTATTTCATCATTTGCATTTATACTTTTTAATGCTTTTTGCAGTTGACTATTTGCTACTTGGTCTAATTCTATATTTTTATATTTTTCACTATATGATATTAATTTAATTTCATTTGTTTTTAATAAATTATCTGGATTTATTAAAATAAGATATCCTTTATGTATATTTTCATCATTTAATTTTACTTTTTTCATCTTTCTAATCCTAACTTTATAAGTTTATCTATTACTTTTGGAAATGATATTCCTATTTTATTTAACATACTTGGATATCTCGAATGTGATGTACAACCTGGTATTGTATTTACTTCATTAAAAACAATTTTTTTATCTTTTGTATAGAACATATCTACTCTAGCAAATCCAGTACAACCTAATATTTTATAAATTTCAAGTGCTGTTTTCTTTATTTTTTCTCTTTCTTCTTCACTTAATCTTGCTGGTAATATTATTCTACTTGTTTTTAAGTTATATTTTTCAAAATAATCGAAAAATCCATCTTGTAATTCAATTTCATCAACTTCTCCTACAACTAAATCATGATTTCCCAATATTGCACAACCAACTTCAAATCCATCAATATTTTCTTCAATAATTACTTTATTGTCATATTTATAAGCTTCTTCTAATGCCTCTTTTAAATTATCTTCACTTTTAATTTTTGTAATTCCAAATGACGAACCTGCTTTTAAAGGCTTTACAAATAGTGGATAATGTAAATTTTTTATTTTATTTCTTATATCATCATAACTATCATTTTCAAATAAATAAGATATTGGTGTAAGAATCCCATTTGTTGCTACTAGCTCATGAGCTAAATATTTATCCATACATATTGCTGATGATGTCATATCACATCCAACATATTTTATTCCTGCTAATTCAAGTAATCCTTGTAATCTTCCGTCTTCTCCATTTTGTCCGTGTAAAACTGGAAAAACTATATCTAATTTTATAATTTCATTAGTATCTAATATAATTATTCCATGATCACTTCTATTTGTAGATATCGTGATTTTTTTACAAGACTTATCATCTTTCCATTCGTTTTTCTCTATTTTTTCTATATCTCCTTGATATAAATAAAAATCTCCTTGTTTTGTTATACCTATTAAAACTACATCATATTTCTCTTTATTAATATTTTTTATTACTGATGTAGCAGATACAAGCGATACATCATATTCACTTGAACATCCTCCAAATATTATTCCTACTTTTGTTTTCATAACTATTACCTCTCTTCTATTTTTATATCTTTTGAAAGTTCATAAGTAATTTCTACTTTTTCACTATATAATTTTTCTTTTTTTATTTGCATATTTGTGTTTTTATCAATTTCTGCTCTTACAATATCAACAATTTCATATATTTTATTATTTTGTCTTACATATCTTAAATTTTCATTTGATATTACATAAGCAACATCACTTTCTTTATTTGATAATATTTTTCCATACATATATTCTTCATCAAAATATATATCAATTTGGTAAATATTGTTTGTTTCATTTTTTACTTTTAAGTCTAACCATCCACTGCTTATTGTTGAATCTATTCCTTGTATTGCTGTTTTATCTGGATCTGGAAATGATTTCATTTTATGTCCATGTCTTTCTATTACAGTAATAGGACTCATTAAAAATAAGTAATGTAACATATTACTTAAATGACATAATCCACCTCCTTTTTTGGCGACTATTTTTCCGTCTATCAATATAAGTCCATCTTTGTATTTTCCGTACTTTTTAGCATTTTTTATAAGATAACAAAACGAAAATGTTTCTCCTGGATATATTAATATATGATTCATCGTTTTACTTGCAATTTTTAGGTTATCAACTTTGTTTTTTTGATAAATTATGTCTTGTCCACTATTTTTATTAATCATTGATGTTTTTGTATTACAAATTTCATATTTTAATAAATCTCCAAATTTATTTGAATATGTATTTTTGTCAAATTTCATTCCAATATTGTAAAATAGTTTTCTTTGCCATACTCTGATTGGTAAAAGAAACGGAAATATTTGTGTTAATCTTTTTCTTTTCATACTATTCCTCTCTTCTTTATGATTATTGCATATATTTTTGAGATTTTGCAATAAAAAAATCATTGTAAATCAATACAAATATATTGTACTAACTTATCAATGATTTTTCTTTAATTTCTTCTTATGAAAAGCTTAAAACTTTCTTAAGCTTGTTCTATTATTGGTAATATAACACTAAAAGTTGTTTCTTTCATATCACTTTCTGCATAAATTCTTCCTCCATGAAGTTCTACTATTTCTTTAGCAATAGCAAGGCCTAGCCCACTACCTCCTGTTTTACTTGTTCTCGAAGAATCTAATCTATAGAATTTTTCAAATATTTTATCTAACTTTTCTTTTGGAATTTGTTTTCCTTTATTTGTAATCTTTACAGTCGCTTGATTTTCTTTATTTAATATACTTATATCTATATCAGTGTTTTCTTTACTATAATTTACTGCATTTTTTATTAAGTTATTAAATACTCTACTTAATTTATCAGGATCTGCATATAAAATTGTTTTTTCATCAGAAGTAAAGTTAATTTTTTTATTCATTTCTTTTAATGTAGGATAAAAATCATCTGCAATTTGTTCTAACATTAAATTCAAGTTTATTTCTTCTTTTTCTAAAACAATTTTTTCTGAATTGAATCTAGCTACATCAAATAATTCGTTAATTAAATATTCTAATCTATATGATTTATCAAGTGCAATGTCAATATACCTATTTCTTTGTTCTTGTGGCATATCTTTTATTTCACTTAACAATGATAAATATCCTATCATAGATGTTAATGGTGTTTTTATGTCATGTGCAAGATATACAATTAACTCATCTTTTTTCTGTTCATTTTCTCTTGCAAGTCTTTCATTTTTTATTGCTTCTGTTTTAAAATGATTTAATTTTTTCTCTACTTCTACCATTTCTGGCGGTAAATTTATATACTCTACATTTTTGTCAAATAATTTATCTGCTGATTCTGAAACTGCAAACACATAAGAAAATATTTTATTTAATAATTTATATAATAAGCTTAAAACTATTATTAATGTAGTTCCAAATATAATAAATATAAAATATGCTCTTTCAAAAACTAATTCACATATATTATCAAGTAAATCATATAAATGTGGAAAAATATTGTATAACCACTGAAAGTCAAATATTGCTCTGCTTTCTGCTAAAATTATCATAATTATTCCCATTATAGTTAAACTAATCATACATTGGACTATAAAACTCCAAAATGTACTTTTTACTATTTTTTTCATATCATTATTTTTCAATCTTATACCCCATTCCATAAACAGTCTTAATATACTTCGGATTTCTTCCACCATCATTCATCTTTTCTCTTAAGTGTCTTATATGTACCATTATAGTATTATTATCTCTTTCAAAATACTTTTCTCCCCAAACTTTAGAAAATAATTCATCACTTTTTACAACATTTCCTCTATTAGCACATAATTTCCATAATATTGCAAATTCTGTTTTTGTAAGTTCAACAAGCTTTTCGTTAAAGAAAAACTCATGTGTAGAATTATTAATTCGTATTCCTCTAAAATCTATCTCATTTGTATTTATAGTATTATCTTGATTGTTATATTTTTTATATCTTCTCAATTGAGCTTTTACTCTTGCTATTAGTTCAAGAGGCTGAAATGGTTTTGTAATATAATCATCAGCTCCAATACTAAGTCCTGTAATTTTATCTATATTTTCTACTTTTGCAGTTACAAAAATAATTGGAAAATTATATTTTTCCCTTATTTTATTACATAATTTAAAACCATCAATATCAGGCATCATAACATCTAATATTGCTAAATCTATTTCTAGTTTATCTATGTTTTTTAATAAATCTTTACTTGAATAATATTTATATACATTATAGTTTTCGTTTTTTAAGTATATTTCAACTAAATCTGCTATTTCTTTTTCATCATCTACAATTAATATGTTTGCCATCACATTTCCTCTTTTCTTTTTCTCATTAAATTATTATAACATACTTTTAATTTCCAATTATTAATTTCTTCTTAAAAAAAAATGATATCTATATAAATATCATTTCTAAATATGCTATTTAATTTCTGTTCCACCCCATTCCACTGCTACAAATCCTTTTCTTCCCGGTGTTTCTAAGCTTTGTTCTTCTACTTTTATTGAATTTTCTAATCCTTTATATTCCATTAACACCCTTATTGTTGTATCTGGCTCTGGTTTTATTGTTAATGGCATATTTGCATCTATTTCTTCTCTTGTTGCAAATCTTATGTAATTATATTTATTTGCCTCTAGTTTTGGTAACCAATATATTATGAATTCTTCTGCTTCTCTATCTGTAAGTCCCAATATCTTTAATTTTTCTTCTAAGAATTCTGCTGAATCTTCTCCTTTTACTATAAATCCATCTTTTTCTACTTTAAATTCAACTACATTTTCACTTTCATAATATAATGAATATAAGTTTTTATTTGTATCAATATCTTTTAAATCCCCATTTGGTTGTGCTATTACATTCCATCCTATTGTATATTTGGGATATGAACATGTTATTTGTTCTTTATTTCCTAATTGTACATTTACTTGTGTTTCTTCTGTTGGATATAAGTAGATTATTGGTTTATCAAATGATGTAATTTCAATCCACTTTCCATTAACATTAATTTTTTCATTTTTACATGTATTATTTTCTTTTTTCTTTTCTTTAATATTACTACATATAATGCATACAATAACTGCAATAATTAAAATAATTGCTAATACTAAATCAAATTTTATCTTCAAACTTTTCTTGCTATTATCTTTCTCTAGTTTTGAACTACTTTCTTCATCATTTTCTAATTGACTTGATACTTCATTTGTTTCTTCATCGTTCTTTTTCATTTTTATCCCCCTTAAATATTATATAATTTTATTCTAATGCAAAGTATATCAATATTCCCCCCAAAAAGCAAGCAATTAGAAAAATTACTAGAGTTATCTTCTATTTGTAAGCTATATTCTACATTATTATCAATAAAAATTAACTTTCCCTAATTAAAACAGGTTATTTTTTATTTTCTTTACAACAATAATACCTAAAAATATTAATCTTTCGACATTTCTCTTTGAATCCATAACATCAATGTATTTACAACATACTCTATTTCTTCATTTGAAAGTTCATGTCCCTTTTTTATACCATGAATTCTCTCTAAACAACCTCTACAACAACAACCTGTAGCATGTTGTGCAATAAAAACTGGATGTACCTGTCTCATTGGTGTTTGTTTTCCATCATTATTTGGATTTTCTGGTGCTATTCTTTTTGTTATCAAATCTCTCGCATCTAATTTAATTTTATCAAATCCTTTTTCTTTTACATAATCCTTCATTTTTTTATTTAAATGAAATGAACCTCTAAATTTACTTTTAGATAATGAATCTAATAAATCTTCAATATTATTTTTCAATTTTATCATTCCTTTACTATATCATCAAATTTACAATTTATAACCTTTTCTAAAGCTTTTAATTCAACTTCAACCTGATATCCTATTTTTCCACCACTAAATATTATTTCATTAAAATTTTTAGCCGAAATATCTATTACAACCTTAAATGTTTTCTTTAATCCTATTGGAGAACACCCTCCATGAACATATCCTGTTAGTGGTAATAAATCTTTTTGAGGAATCATCTCTATACTTTTTTCATTAACACTTTGAGCACATTTTTTTAAATCTAATTCTTTTTCAACTGGTATCATAAATACATAATTTTGTTTAGATTTTGCAATAGTTACAAGTGTTTTAAATACTTTACTTGCATCTTCATTTAAAACTTTTGCAACTTCAACACCACTTATTGCATTTGTATCTCCATAAAAATATTCATTATATTTTATTTTCTTTTGATCTAATATTCTCATAACATTTGTTTTTTCCATAAAATCACATCCTTTTATTGTTTCTTTATATCACAAAACCAGATAATTATCAACTAATTATCTGGTTTGTATTAAGCATTATTTTTTCTGTTTTTTTCATATTTATCTAATATCAATGTAACCCATCTAATTACTGAAAATTCTGCTATTGCAAACAATGTAACAAGTATTGCAGATCTTTCTGATATTTCTTTTATTGCAAAAAAATTTGGCATTATATTAATTGTTAAAATAATTCCTAAAATACATAAAAACATAACACTTGTCCTATATTTATTTAATGGTCTAATAATCTTATATAATATTAAAAATCCTCCAGTAAAGAATAGATAACTACAAGCTGTTGTGATTTCTTTTACTCCAACATTAAATAAATCTGAAAATTTAACCATTGCTACAATTGCTAAAAAAGATGTTATTGCAGCAGGAAGTGAATTTGTAAATACTTTTCTCATAAAATTTCCATTTTGTTGTTTCTTTTGATTTTCTTCAAATGTTAATAAAAATGCTGGAATACCTATTGTAAATGCACTACCTAAAGATACTTGATTTGGTTCTAATGGATATTGCATTGCAAAAATTATTGAATATATAGAAAGTAATAATGAAAATATATTTTTATAAGTAAATAATGATGCAGACCTTGTTATATTATTAATATTTTTTCTTCCTTCATAAACAATATTTCTCATTTTTCCAAAATCCGAATCAAGTAATACAACTTGTGCTGTTCCTCTTGCTGCATCTGATCCAGATCCAATAGCAATTGAACAGTCTGCTTCTTTCATTGCTAAAATATCATTTACTCCATCACCTGTCATAGCAACTTTTAATCCTTGTTCCTTTAAAGCTTTAATTATTTGTCTTTTTTGTTCTGGATTAACTCTACCAAAAACAATATATTTTTTTACTGCTTTTTGTATATCTGCATAATTCTTTAATTCTCTACAATCAATATATTTTTCATATCCTTTAATTCCTGCTTGTTTTGCAATTGATGATACAGTTATTGGATTATCTCCAGAAATAACTCTAATTTGAACATTTCTATTATCAAAAAATCCGAAAATTTCTTTTGCATTTTTTCTTATTTCATTTTTCAAACTTATAAATAAAATAGGAATTGTTTCATTATTTTTTACTTCAACAAAAGCAATTAATCTTTCGCCATTTTTTGTTCTCTTATTAACTAATTCTTCATATTCTTTATTTAATAATATTTCTGGTGCTCCAAGTTTATATGTTACATTTTCATCTATTTTTATAAAAGAAAATTTATTTTTTGAATTAAAATTTTCTTTTTCTATATTAGATAATTTTTCTGTAGAAATTCCATATAATTGTTCTTTTATAGCATCAATTGTTATGTTTTTATCTTCAATTGTATTTATATATCTTGCTAAAATTTTTAAATCTTCTTTTTTATCTATAAGACTATTTCCATTTTTATCAAATATATCTAGAACTTTCATAGTATTATTTGTAATTGTTCCAGTCTTATCAACACATAAAACATCAACTCTTGCTAAACTTTCAATACTTTTCATATCATGAAGAAGTATCTTATTTTGTGCAAGTCTCATTGAACTTAAAGCTAATGCCACAGTTGTTAATAAATATAATCCTTCTGGAATCATTCCTAATAATGCTGAAACCATTGAATTTACACTTTCCTCATAACTACAGCCATTTACACCATAAGATCCAATAAATAACAATATTCCAATAGGAATTATTATTATTCCTGCAAATTTAACAATATTGTCAATTGCTGAAATCATCTCTGATTTTGTTTCTTTTATTTTTTTAGATTCTTTCATTATTTTAGCAGAAAAAGATTCATCACCTACATTAGTAAGTTTCACTACTGCTCTTCCAGATATAACAAAACTTCCAGACATAAGATTAGAATTTATGCTTTTTTCAATTTCATTTTGTTCTCCTGTTAATAATGATTCATTTACATATATTTTTCCTGAAACTACTTCTGCATCTGCTGGAATTTGTTTTCCTGCTTCTAAAATTATAAAATCTCCTTCAACTAAATTGTCTGAATCTATCTCTTCTTCTTTTCCATCTCTAATTACTATATATTTGTTTTTATCTAATAATGATAATTTATCTAATGTAATTTTTGACCTAATTTGTTGAATAATTCCTATTAAAATATTTGTTATTATAATACCTAAAAATGTTAAATTTCTATATGAATGTGATGTAATAAGTAATATAGTTAATATTAAAAAGATAAAATTAAAGTATGTAAATATATTTTTTCTTAATATTTTTAAAATACTTTCATTTGTTTTTATTTTTACTTTATTTGATTTTCCCTGTTTTATTTTTTCTTCTACTTCTTCATGTGTTATACCTTTTATTGTTTCCATTATATTTCTTCCCTTCATTGTTACACAAATGTATTTCTCTCCAATGATTTATTATAACACATTTTTTGGTAATTGTTTATTAATTTCTTCTTAATAACGCAAAAAAACATATAATTGTAAAAAAGTTCATCTGTTTTTCATTAATTTTCTTTGTATAAAAAGCAATCGTTATCATGTGAATATATAACACCTATTGCTTGTAAATAAGAATATATAATTGTACTTCCTACAAATTTCATTCCTCTTTTTTGCAAGTCTTTAGATAACACATCTGATAATTGGTTTGTTGTTTTATCTGTTTCATATATAATTTGTTCTTGTGTAAATGTTTTTAAATAATTATAAAATGTTCCATATTCTTGCTGAATTTTCTTAAAGATTTTACTATTATTTATAGTAGCATTTATTTTAAGCTTATTTCTTATTATCTTCTCATTTTGCAATAGTTCTTGTATTTTCTCTTCTTTATAATCACAAACTTTATCTATATTAAAATTATCAAATGCTTTTATAAAATCATCTCTTTTGTTTAATACACATTCCCATGATAAACCTGCTTGAAATGATTCTAATATTAACATTTCATATAAATATTGTTCATCAAAATTTGGCTTACACCATTCTTTATCATGATATTCTATATATTTTGGATTATTCAAATTACACCATCTACATCTTTTTATCATAATGCTATACCTTTTTTTGATACCATTCTGCAAATTTTTCCATAGCAGAATAAGAGCCATCTACATCTTTTCTGTTCTCTCTTTCTTTTTCATCCATTTCTGCTAATGTTTTATCAAAACCTTCAGGTTTAAAAATATACCATAAGTCAGACCATTTTTCTTTTCTATCTTTTCCTTGAATTTGTTTTGATAAGTTTCCTGGATGTTTTCCATAAAAATAATGTATTTCTTTTCCATCATGATATGCTAAACATTCATTGAATGCACATTTTCTATTACTCTTATCTTCCATTAATTTTAAAATTCCTTGTATTCCTACTGTTTCTAATGAAAAATTTACAAACGCTCTTGGAAATCCATTTAATTCATCAACTCTAAAATCTGTATCTAATGCTATACATGGTCTTTTTACTATTTCATAAGCTTGTTTTACTTTTGCTGTTGCTATTTCCTTTATATCATCACTTCTAGGCTCATCTAATTCGTAGTTAAATGTATTGAATTTTAAATTTTTAAAATATTTTTCAGCTGATTTTATTTTCCCTGTATTGTGTGTTACAAAAATAATCTCTTTTTCCATTTTTTCCACTTCTCTTTTTATAAAACTTTTGTTCATATTTTATTATATATTTTTTTGTTTGTCAAGGAATTTTTTGATAAGTTTGACATTATATTTTTTATATGATATATAATATATTATTATTCGTTTGTAGCACTCATTAAAAAAATGGAGGTATATGTTATGAAACTCACTAATCCTGGCTTCGCAAGAGTACTTCACAAAAGATCAGACTATCATGAGCCTTTCTATCGTGTTCTTAAAGAAAAAGATATTTTTGAAAATCATTGCCATTGTTTTGATCATGGTGGTTATGGTTATACACAAGTACCTGTTCCCCAAACTGAACGTTGGATTGTTCATAAGGAAAATGAAGACAGTAAAGATAAAAAGTAAGTATCATACTATATAGCCAAAAGAAGCAAATATTACCTAAATTAAGGTTGTATTTGCTTCTTTTACATTTGTCAAACAATATTTTTGCGAAAATTTGTTCTTTTTATATTGATTTGTTCTTAATTGTATGCTATACTAGTTCACATAGGAAATGATAATAAGCAGATGTGGTTTTGCCACCAATTATACGAATCATCGTAAGAGAGGTGGTGATGTTTATGGTTAAAGTAATATTATTTTTTATAATATCATTTATGTTATCTTTAACATTAAACGTTGCCTTAGCTGCAGTTCTTTACAAGAACTGGGTTGATAAGCAACTACATAAATAAAAGAAAGCTCACATCTGTAAATTTGGCGATTTAGATGAGAGTTTTTATATCTATTCGGCAAAACCACGTTTGTGGATTTGTCATTTCCTATATTTATTATACTGAGTTTTTATTTTTTTGTCAATCCAAATTTTAATTATTTACAAACTTTGTTTATCGTCTTCCATATTATATTTAAGCATATTCATATTTTTTTCTATTTGCCACAATACATATGTTTTTATTTTCTTTTCTAATTCTTTATCTGTTAAATTTTCTTCTGAATCTGCCTTTTGTTTACAACGATTTATTTTTGATTCCATATTTGCATACACAAAAATATTCATTGGATTATATTCTTTTAAAATGCTATTTACTCCTCTACCAACAATAATAGCATTTCCCTTTTTGAACATTTTGCATTGCACCATACATTGCAAATGATTTTGCAAATTGAAAAGCATAAGGATATATTCCTTTTTCTGAAATATTTTTTATATATTCTTCTGACATATTTGTTTCTTTAGCAAGTAATGTTATTATTTTTGAATCATAATAAGAATATCCTAATTGTCTGCTAATCTTTTGGCAATTTCTCTTCCTCCACTTCCAAATTCTCTACTAATTGTTATAATTTTATTCATTTTACTTCCTCCTTCTTTTTAGGCAAAAAAATAGCCCCTATTATTTTATAATAAATAACCGAGCTCACTCGACATCTTATCAACTCCTTGTTTATGTTTTTACAGAACGGTGCTATGGCACACGAGTCCTCCGATGAACATATTTAATTTACTTTTATAGTATATCAAAATAAAAAATTATTGTCAACAAAAAATAGCAACTAATTATAGTTACTATTGTACGTGTGTCAATGATGTGAAACAAATTAATATATTTTTTCTGTAATATAATGTATATATATTGATTATATTATTGATTGGTGCTATAATAATCGCGTTCGAATACACTTACTGAATATAGAAAGGAAGTTTTTATGGACGACCGGAATATTTTGAGTAAAAATTCATCAATAATTTTGTTTTTTGAACTAAGTAAAGTTTTCTTTTTTTAGAGTTTCTGCTATTGCATCTGCTAAACTGTATTCGTCTTCTATTATTAATATTTTCATTTTATCACCATTCTTATTTTAATATTTGAATATTGAAGTTTTATTGAAAATTGTTTATTTATCTTTCAACTTCTTTTTCCATAAGTTTTTGTAATATTTCTCTTATATATTCTGGCTTTTTATGTTCAATTATTTCTAAACCTTCACTTATTGAAATATCTGGAACATATATTCCATATTTCAAATTAACAAATTCAGCTAAAACATGTCTATGACAGAATTGTCCTTCTTTTTCATAACACAATAAAATCGGATTTTTCTCATCTTTTAATACTTCTTCTATATCTATTTGGGATAATACTTGTTTATAATATTCTTCTATATAATATCTGTTATTTTGTTCTTCTGGTATTTTTCCTATGTTATTATGCCATATTTCCCAAAACTTTCTTTTTGGTGCTAATTGTGGTATTGATTTTCCTGTAAATCCAACACTTTTTCCTCTATCACCTGAAATTGAAATTAAGTTTCCAATTTTACATTCTTCATAATTTCCAGTAAATATTCTTTTTTTCATATAATTAATTACCCCTTTAATTTTACAAAACAAGTGAAAGCAATGCTCTCACTTGTTTTTAGATTATTCAATTTTTTTAAAGCATAGCTTCATAGAAACTCATTCCATCATCAGCCATCACTACAATAAATGGAATAGAAAGTCCATATATAATACTAATAATGAAACGATAAATTATACTAATCGGAAGTGTATTTATTGCAATTATAGCAAATATCATTGATAGAAAATCAATAAGTGCTATTGGCTTATATGGAATCTTATCAAAAATTCTTACAAATAATGTGTGTGCATATCTGTTTTTCCATGTAACCAATGTGTTTTCAAAATCATCAATTTTTTCCATTAATATAAATGATACAAATCCACATATTGTAGCTCCAACAATCAGTAATATATAACATGGTACTTTAGCAAGAATTGATCCTATTGCCAATACTATATTTACAGTTCTATATGTATTAGTAAAAATTTCTTCTTTAGGGTCTAATTCCCACAAAGAACTTAAATATCCTAATATATACATACTCAAAATGTGGAATATTGTAAATGTTATATATCCTAAGATTTTTTGAGGATCAATTTGATACAAAATTCTTAAACCACAGATTAATGCTTGAATATAAAATACTTGTGCAATAAGTTCTTCTTCAATTCCAGATGAGGCATACCATTTCAAGCCAAAATAGTATTTCCGCATTAAGAAATCAAATAACCTTTTCATAATTTTGCCTCCTTAAACATTTGTTAATAGGATTTGTTATATAATTTCCTTTTAAAGGAAATTATAAGTTTAATGCTTGAATTATATCATAAAAATAAGCAGTTTTCAACTGCTTATTTTATCAAATTTTTTACCATGTCACATATCAAATTAACAGCATTATCAATTCCAATTGCATCACTATTAATACAAATATCATAATTTGATGGTTCTTTCCAATCTTTTTCTGTATAATATTTATAATGATTTGCTCTTAATTTATTTATTCTAGAGATTTCTTTTTCTGCCTTTTCTTTATTCATATGATAAAATTCTGTTGCTCTTTTAACTTTATTTTCCATTGAATTGTTTATAAAGATTTTTATTGTATTTTTATTATCTTTCAAAATAAAGTCTGCACATCTTCCAACTATTATACATGATTCTTCACTAGCAACTTTCTTTATAAATTCTGATTCTTTAATAAATAATTCATCTGCATTGTTTAATCCTACATAATATCCATTATTAAATACATCTAAAACATTTCTTTTTTGCTCATTTTCTTCAATATATTCTTCAGCTAACCCTGTATCTTCTGCCATGTTTTCTATAATATTCTTATCATATAATTTTATTCCAAGTTTTTCAGCAACAAGTTTTCCTATATATCTTCCACCAGATCCATATTCTCTTGCAATTGTGATTATAACTGGTGTACTTGTATTTTTTTCTTCAATTGTTTTGATATTAGATATTTTTTCTTCAGTAGAATCTCCTTCTTTTAAGCTTCTTGTTTCTTTTACTAATAAAACAACTGCTAATATAAATGCTAATCCATCAGCAACAGGACCTGCACTTAATACTCCCATTATTCCATATATATGACTTAATATTATCATTGATGGTATTAATATAACAATTTGTCTTGAAAGTGATAATATTGCACTTTTTGTACTCTTTCCAATTGCTTGGAAGAATATTCCTGATGGTATTTGAACACCATTAAATATGCAAAGTAATAAATATGTTCTAAATGCCAAACATGCAAATTCCATATAATTTTCATCACCACTACCAAATATTAATATTAATTTATCTGGTATTGTTTGGAATAATATGAATGCTATTGCACTTATAACAACACTTGAACCTAATACAATTTTTAAAGTTTTCTTTACTCTATCATATTTCTTAGCACCATAATTATATCCTAGTATTGGTTGACTTCCTGCTGCAATTCCTATTATTATACTATTTAATATTTGATTTATTTTCATTACAATTCCTAATACTGTAATAGGAATTTCTGCACCATATTTACTGTCTGCTCCATATTTTCCAAGTAAATTATTTTCAACTGTCATAACACATACTATACTCATTTGTGTTATAAAACTACTGATTCCAAGCATCACAATTTTCTTGCATACATTTACTTTTAATTTTAAAGATTCTTTTGTTAATTTTATTGATTTGAACTTTTTTACATAAGCAACATTTAATATAAATGTTAATATTTGACTAATTACTGTTGCTATTGCTGCTCCTTCAACACCTTTGTGAAATACAAATATAAATATTGGATCTAATATTGTATTTAATATAGCTCCTGAAACCATGCTAAACATTGAATATTTTGGACTTCCATCTGCTCTAATTATTGAGTTTAATGTTGTTCCTATCATTGAAAAAGGAAATCCTATTGCTATTATACTTCCATAAGCCATTGCATAACTTTTTAGATTTTCTGTACATCCAAATATTTTTAAAAATTGAGGTAAAAATATTAATGTTATTGCACAAAATAATATTGAAACAATTGTTGATAACATTATTCCATTACCAATTCCTGTTTCTGCTTCTTTTTTCTTTTTCTCTCCAAGTTTTAAGCTTAAATATGCTGATGCTCCATCTCCAAACATTAATGAAAATGCTAATCCTATCATTACTAATGGGAATACTACATTTGTTGCTCCATTTCCTAAATATCCAACACCTTGTCCAATAAATATTTGGTCAACTATATTATATAATGAGTTTACCAACATTGATATTATACAAGGTATTGAAAATTTTTTAATTAATTTTCCTATTTTTTCTTTTCCTAGTATGTTTTCTTCTTGTTCCATTTTTCTCCCTCTTTCTTTTTCTCTTACTGGCTTTTTTGACAACCTATCTATTATATCGTTATTGAAATAATTTGTCAATTATATAAATTGCTTTTTTTAAAAAAATATCCCTGAAGAAAATATATTGTACTTTCTTCAAGGACTCTCAAAAATTCTAAATTATGTTATTTACAAATTTTAGGGATTTTAATTACACTCATAATCTCTTCAAGTTTCGAATAGGTAATTCCATTCCTAAAAGGAACTTCTTTAAACACTTCTTCAAGCTTTTCGAAAAAATTTGCATAATTTTCAGATTGCATTCGTTCATGTGCTTCTTCAAAGCTAATACTTGCAATATATTCCAAAACCTTAGAATATGCAAATGTAATACTTTGAAATAGCTTACATACATCTGATTTGCAAAATTTTCCCTCAGGATCACTTTGCCATTCCAAAAATTCAATTTCTTGTACATAATCAGGATTTCCTTCAGTATACGAACACCATTCAATCTGATTAATGTTCATCATTCCCTCCAATAATTATTTATTGTGTTTGTTTTCGGACATGTCTTAAAGGGATATCTAATGTTAAGACATGTTGTATTTTAGCACATATAATTTTAAATTTCAAGCAAATCATTTATATTAAAATAAAGTTTTTATTTTCTTTATTAAATAATGGCTTCCACCTAAACTTCTTCCATTTTCAACCATACTAATTATTAATAATTGATTATCATTTGAATCTGTTGTAAAACAATCAAACCATCCTAAAACATCTGCCTCTCCGTCTTTTGATGCTTTTAATTCTGCAGTTCCTGTTTTTCCTGCTATTGTTCTTCCTATTACTTTCATATCTTTAGCTGTTCCTTCTGAATCTTCTACAACTTGAATTAAATCTTCTTTTATTATGTTTGCCGCTTCTTTACTAAAAGCATTTTTTACTAAATATTCTACATTTTTATTATCTTTTTCTATAATATATGGTTTTACCATATTTCCATCATTGTTAAAGGCTGAATATATAGATGCCATTAGTATTGGATTTACTAAAATTTCTCCTTGACCATATCCACTATCTGCAAGTACTTTTTCATTTGAAATATCTTTTGAATTTGAATATTGAGATTTGGCTGTTGATATTTCAAGGTTTAAATCTTGATTAAATAATATTTTATTTAATCCATCAGTAAAATTCTTTTTTCCAATCTGTAATATTGCTTGTGCAAAATATATATTATCTGAATGTATTAGAGCATTTTTTAAATTCTTTGGTCCACTATATGCTGTTAATGTTGTTATATCAAATTCTCCCCATCCATCTTTTTTCCAACTAAGTCCATTATATGTAAATGTGTCATCAACTGATAATGTTCCTGTTGTAAGCCCTATTGCACCTGTAATTGGTTTAAATGTAGATCCTGGTATATAACTTTGTTGATATCTTACAAACATTGGCTTATTTTCATTATTATTAATTTCATTCCATTCATCTGATGTCATTCCTAAAACAAATTTGTTAGGATTATATGATGGTGTACTTACTAGTGCTAATAATTCTCCAGTATTTGGTTCCATTACAACAAAAAATCCTGCATCATTTTTTAATTCTTCATAAAGTTTTTGCTGAATAGTAGAGTCTATTGTTAATTTTATATTTTCTCCATTTTTTACATCTATTTTTGCTATTTCTGATTTTCTTTTTCCTTTTTCATCTTCAATATAAATTTCAAGACCATTATTTCCTTTTAATTGTTCTTCATATTGTTTTTCTAGTCCTGCTTTTCCTATTAAACTAGTACTTGTATATCCTTTTCCTTTGTTTTTTTCTAATTCCTCTGCTGTTATTGTTTGAACATATCCAACTAGTTGTGCTGAAGCTTCTCCTAATGGATACACTCTCGATGTTTCACTTGTAATTTTTATTCCAGATATTTGTAAAACTTTCTCTTTTATTTCTGTTTCACTTTGTTCTACCTTTTTTATAGGTACAAATGTATCATCTTTTACCCATGATGCTGAAAGTGCTTTATTTATTGTTTCTACTGAAATTCCTAAAATGTCAGATATTTGTTGAATTGTTTCTTCTTTATTTTCTGGTAATTTTCCAGGAACAATTCCTATTGAAGATACCTTTCCTTCCCCTGCTAGCATTATTCCATTCTTATCATCAATTTCTCCTCTTTTTGCTTTTATTGTTTTTACTCTTACTTTGTCAGTACTATTTAACCCCGGCAAAATTAAGTTATGGCTCCATTCAACTTTATATTCTTTTTGAGTATTTTTTACTATTCTTACTGTATTTTGAAATTCTACATTTCCTGCACTTGTTTCCATTGTTTCTGTATAATTTATTTTAGATATATTTTTCTCTTCTTCTTCAACATTTGTTATTTGTATATCTAAATTTGCCATATCTATTCCACTATAAATATTCTCATTTCTTTTTATAAAATCTTCTTTTGATATCTGAGATTTAGCTGTATCTGTAATCATTTCATACATTTCTTCATATTTTTCTTCATTTATATATGAAATATATTGGTTCCAAATATCTTCTGGAGTTGTCTTTTCTTTATTAGAAATATAATATGCTACTAATCCTCCTCCAATTAATATTGCAATAATTAAAACAATAACAATAATAATAATAATCTTTTTCTTCATACTTTTTTTCCTTCCATAAAATTTACTTCATCGATATTATATCACAAATAAAATTTTTATTAAATTAAATCTTTATTAATTTATAATATATTTTTATTGACTTCTATTTTAGTTTGTTTTATAATACATTTTACGTTTAATTTTTACTGCCAAGTGCAGTTTTATATAAATATATCTATCTTATACAAATGAAAGAGAGGATTATTTTTTTATGGAAACACTTATGCTATTGTTTGTATTTTTTGCTGCTGTTTTATTGGCACAAATCATTGCAAAATTTCTTTGTCAAAAACAAGAAAAAGCCTTAAAAAGCATTTATAAAACTCTTTCTTATATTACTCTTGTTTTTTTCAATTTTTCTTATTTGTTCTTATTGTCACTAAAAATTTAAATATCTTTTAATTTTATTTCTTTTTCTGAATGTAATTTTCCTGCTCTAGTAATAGAATTATATCCAAATTTTTGCTTTAATTCATCAACTACTTTGTCTAAATTTTCTTGTTTTTCTGTATCTTTAGAATTAAATAGTGATAATTGTTTTTCATTCTTTTCAATTAATCCATCTACTCTCATTCCTACAAGTCTTATTGCTATTCCATTAGTATACATTTCTTCTAATAGCTCTTTTGCCATTCTAAATATATCTTTGGTGTTTGATGTTGCTTCATTTAATTTTCTTTGATGTGTTTTATTTTCAAAATTGCTTGTTCTTAATTGAACATTTACTACATTTGCTAACATATTATATTTTCTTAATCTATATGTTACTTGTTCTGTTAATGCTAATAATACTTCTTCTAATTTTGATATTTCAGTTATATCAACTGGTAAAGTTGTAGAATTACCAATTCCTTTAGGATTTTCAAATTTATATTGTACTTCTGAATTGTCTATGCCATTTGCATATTCCCACATCATTATTCCATGTTTTCCAAATTTTTTTGATAATAATTCTTTATCTGTTTTGGCTAAATCTCCTATTGTTCTTATTCTCATATTTGAAAGTTTTGGAATTGTTTTTCTTCCAAGCATTAATAATTCTGAAACATTTAGTGTCCACATTTTACTTGGAATTTCATTTTCATATAATGTATGTACTCTATCTGGTTTTGTAAAGTCTGATGCCATTTTAGCTAATAATTTATTATGTGCTACTCCAACATTTACTGTAAATCCTAATTCTTCTTTTACTCTCTTTTTTATTTCATATGCTTTATTTATTAACATATCTCCACATAAATAGTTTGTCATATCTAAAAAACATTCATCTATGCTAAATCTTTCTATTTTGTCTGTATATTGAAGTAATAATTTATATAAGCTATTTGAATATTTTTTATACATATTATAGTTTCCTGGATATACCTGCAGTTGAGGACATTTCATTCTTGCTTGATATAATGTTTCTCCTGTTATAATACCAAAAATTTTTGCTTTAGGACTTTTGGCTAATACTATTCCTGCTCTTTTGGTTTCATCTCCACCTATTACTGATGGTATTTCTCTTATATCAATTTTACTTCCTTGTTTTAACATTTCTACTGCTGTCCAACTTAAAAAAGCATTATTTACATCTACATGTAATATTTGTCTTTCCATAATATCACCTGCTTATTCTTATATCGTTATTATTATAAAACATTTGTTCTTGATTGTCAATAAAAAAGAGAACTTTCTTTCGAAAATTCTCTAAAAATTATTTAGCATAATCTACTACTCTTGTTTCTCTAATTATATTAACTTTAATTTGTCCTGGATAATCCATTTCTTCTTCAATTCTCTTAGAAACATCTCTTGCTAATAATGTCATTTGATCATCTGTAATTTTCTCTGGTTTTACTATTATTCTAACTTCTCTACCTGCTTGTATTGCAAATGATTTTTCAACACCATCAAATGAATCTGCAATTGATTCAAGATTTTCTAATCTCTTTATGTATGCTTCTAGTGTTTCTCTTCTTGCTCCTGGTCTTGATGCAGATATTGCATCAGCAGCTTGTACTAACACAGCTTCTAATGTTTGTGGTTCAACATCTCCATGATGTGCTTCTACAGCGTTTATTACAAGTGGATTTTCTTTGAATTTCTTTAAGATTTCTACACCAATTTCAACATGTGTTCCTTCCATATCATGATCTAGTGCTTTTCCAATATCATGTAATAATCCTGCTCTACGAGCTAGCTTTGCATCTAATCCAAGTTCTTCTGCCATTATTCTTGCTAAGTTTGATACTTCTATTGAATGGTTTAATACGTTTTGTCCATAACTTGTTCTATATTTTAGTTTTCCTAATAATTTTATAAGTTCTGGATTTAAACCTATAACTCCACTTTCAAGCGCTGCTCTTTCACCTTCTGAACGAATTGTTTCTGCTAATTCTTGTTTGGCTTTTTCTACCATTTCTTCAATTTTAGCTGGATGAATTCTTCCATCATCTATTAATTTTTCGAGAGCAATTCTAGCAACCTCTCTTCTTAATGGATCAAATCCTGATAAGATTACTGCTTCAGGTGTATCATCTATTATTAAATCAATTCCAGTTAATGTTTCTAAAGCTCTTATATTTCTTCCTTCTCTACCAATTATTCTTCCTTTTACATCATCAGATGGAAGTGGAACTATTGATACTGTTGTTTCAGCTGAATGATCTGCTGCACATTTTTGAATAGCATAAGCAACTATTTCTCTTCCATTTTTCAAGGCTTCGTCTTTTGCCTTTTGAGTTAAATCTCTTATTAATGCTGCTTTTTCAGATGTTATATCTTGTTCTACACTTTTTAATAATTGATCTTTGGCTTCTTCTTGTGTTAGTTTTGCAATGTCTTGAAGAACTTTCATTTGTTCTGTATACAAATTCTCAACATCTTGTTTTCTTTCATTTAGATTTTGCTCTTCTCTTTCTAAGTCTTTTTCTTTTTTCTCAAAATTATCTGAACGTCTTTCTAAATTTTCTTCCTTTTGAATAATTCTGCTTTCTTGTTTTTGAATTTCGCCTCTTCTTTCTTTAATCTCTTTATCTAGTTCATTTCTAGCATTCATAATTTCTTCTTTAGCTTTAAAGATTTCTTCTTTTTTCAAATTATCTGCTTCTATTTTTGCTAATTCTACTAGTTTTTTTGCTTCTTCTTCTGCTCCATTAATTTTTGATTCAGCAATTTTCTTTCTGATTACAACTCCAACTAGTATTCCTATTACTAATGAGATTAAGACAGCGGCGACAATGATTATAGTTTCCATAACCATACACCTCTTTCTTATTAAATTTTCAATGTTCGAATAAATATATATATACGATTTCTATTATTTTTTTATATATTTTTTCAACCTATTATATTTTATAATTATTATTGTTAACTGTCAAGGGTTTTTATTGTAAAATATGAAAAAACATTTATATTTAAAAAAAAGAAGGATATTTCCTTCTTTTTCTTACTATGCTCTTGGATGAGCTTTTTTATAAATGTTTTTTAAACTTTCATCTTGAAATTGCATATATACTTGTGTTGATAATATATCTGAATGTCCAAGCATTGTTTGAATTGATTTTAAATCTGCTCCATTTTGTAATAAATGTGTTGCAAATGAATGTCTTAATACATGTGGTGTTATGTCTTTTTCAATATGTGCTTGTTCTTTGTAATATTTTATAATTTTCCAAAATCCTTGTCTTGTTAATCTTTGACCATTAACATTTACGAATAATGCTTTTTCATTTTCGTCTTTTATCATTATATTTCTTGCATTTTCAACATAATCTTTTAGTGCTTTTAATGACATTTCTCCTAATGGCACTGTTCTTTCTTTTTTTCCATTTCTACATGTTGCAAAACCTTTTTCTAAATCTACATCTTCAACATTTAATGATATAATTTCTGTAACTCTCATTCCTGTTGCATATGCAAATTCTAGCATTGCTTTATCTCTAGTTCCTTTTAAATCGACATTTTTTGGTTGATCTAATAATAATGCTACTTCACTTGATGTTAATACACTAGGAACTCTTTTTTCTATTTTTGGTGATGAAATTCCTTCTGTTGGGTCATTTTCTACATCCTTATTTTTAACTCCATATTGGTAAAATGATCTGATTGATGCTAATCCTCTTGATATTGTTGATGATTTTTTACCTATTTCTTGCATATATGTTATGTACTCTTTAATTCCTTCGTTTGTTTCTTCTTTATATTCTTTTCCTTGTTCACTTAAATATCTTTCATATTGTTTTAAATCTCTTTCATATGATTGAAGAGTATTATTTGATACTTTTTTGTCATTTTCTAAAAATCCAAAAAATAAGTTTAATTCTTCTTCCATTTCTTTCCCCACCCTAATTCAAATTGTAAATTTAACATAAATAATATACATGTTTATGTTATATCAAATTTTCTCTAAATTGTAAATAGTTTTTCATCTATTTATCTAAAAATATTTTGCAAATAATAATATCAGTCTATATGATATTTCTATTTTTATTAAAGACGAAATAATTAAAATTATTAATATAAATATAGAAACTATACTATGTTTTAGTATTGATACTTTTATATTTTCTTTTCTTCTATCTTTTACTATTGATTTATATAATTTTATACTACTAACTCCTAAAAATAATAATGCTGGTATTAATATTAAATTTTGTAAAAATATTGTTAATAGCACAAATATTAATCCTTTTATTTTTCCTAATGTTATTACACACGCAGATATTGTATATCCTAAGCAAAATCCTCTTGCTATAATTATTCCAAAAACTATCGGAATTCCCACTATTGTTGTTCCTGCAAACCATAATATAAATACTAAAAATATATTATTTTTTATATCTGTTTTCAATTGGACTATTGTACTATTGCTTTCTGATATTTTTATTTCATCAATATATGTATTTATATATTTTATAACATTTTCTTGATTTTCTGTTTGATTTATAAATAATACACCTAAAAATAATCCTACTGAAAATAGTATTATTACAAGTATATATGATTTATAATTACTGATAATCTCTTCTTTAATTATATTTAGGATTTCACTTTTTTTCTTTCGCACTTTTAATCTCCTTATTAAATAAACTTTATACATAATTTTTATTCAATAAAGATTTTTTTAGAACTTCATTTCATTTTAAATCTATTCTGCAGATACTTTTCCGTACATTCCGCCTCCGCCAGATTCTACTTTCATTTTTCCTTCTCGTGCATTTATAATATTTTTTGCAATTTTTTCTCCAACAACTGCTTCTATATCATCATTTGATAATTTATGTAAAATATTCATTTCTGTATCAAAAGCATCTAACAATTTATCAATTGTTTTTCCTCCTACTCCAGGAATAAAATTTAATGGTATTTGATAAACATATGGTGGTCTATTTTCAGGACTTTTTGATTCTTCTTTATCTTTTATTAACTCTATTCTATCAAAAACTCCAAATGTTACTTTATCACTTCCACAATTTGGGCATTTATCTACTGGTTCTTTTGTTTCAATTGTACAATCACAATTATCACAATGTGTTCTATGATATTTTCCAAGTTTTGGATCTAATCCATAGTTTACCAAAACTTTTCGACCATCTTCGTTTTTTAGTGCTTTTACTACTTCTTTAAAACTTATATCATCTACTAACATTTTATTATATTCTCTTGCTATTTTAGGAAGAGAATGTGCATCTGAATTTGTAACAAATGTTTTTCCTTCTAATTCTGAAATCATATCAGCTAAGTATGTATCTGAACTTAAGCCTAATTCTACTGCAAATATCTTATTATATTTTTCTTTAAATATATTTTCTATTCTATCTGTACAATTTCCATAATAGCTTTTAAATGGTGTAAATATATGTGCTGGTATTAGTATTCCATTATATTTTTCTACTATATCTATTAAATCATATCCTGATAAATCTGATCTTTGCGTACTTAATGTAATATTTTTTATATGATGACTCATTTCTTGTGAGAATGCTTTTATATCATTCAAATGTGGAAAGAAACATATATTATGTGCTGCTCCTTTTTTTCCATTTCTTCCTTTTTCTGATGTTTCTACTTCACTCCCCAACAATATACAAACTTTGTCTTTATAAATTATTCCACCATCTTTTAATTCATATGCTTCTCCTGTTTGAAGAAATTTTTCAATATCTTCTATTACA
>OHAQ01000236.1_pt1 | contig 41639 bp, 47 predicted proteins | sample 1577111 | NCBI WGS metagenome assembly OHAQ01 (sample SAMEA3541549, study PRJEB24748) | human gut metagenome | biome: human gut; feature: human-associated habitat; material: faeces | place: China | collected 2012 | reverse complement strand
CCGTTCCATGATGTAAACGTGACACAGCTTATTGTTATTGATTATTATTATCATGATGTGGTTATGTTATCACGCACCGGTACACGATAACAATAAAGGAGAAACCAGATGAAACCGGATATATCTGTAAATTATTTTCTGAAAAGCCATCCTTCGGATGAATTATTTTATTATAAAGTTTCATATATCTGATATATAACAATATAAACCATTGGTATTCATTATTAAAGACGATAGATTGTATTTTATATTAAAAAAACATTGAAAAATAAGGTAACATCGTGTAAGTACATGTAAGTTTTACTATGTGAGGATATATAGTGAATATGAATAAACCACTTCATCAACATATTAACAACTTACCACAATTACCTTCTGATTTTTCCTTTGGAAAGGATATTGATTCTATACATAAATTTATATTCAAAGAGACAGATGATAATATAATTGAAAAAGAGCTAAGAAAATGGGCATCAGTAAATCAACCGTGTGTTTTTGGTAAACTTGCATGTAAGAAAATCAAAGGCCTTGATTTTCACTTATCAATAATAAAAGATCCATCATTGTATACTAATGATAGTAAACTCTTCGAGTTTTTACGTAGAGAACGGATTATCTTCAAAGAACGAGCTCTTAAAGGGGAAGTAAGTGCTCATCTTATCTACTTTATACATCAGAAAATTGCTTTTGCAAAACCCTCTAAAGAACTTGTTGATATACAGAAACATATATGTTCCTTACATATGCCTGAGTATTATCCTGTAAGAGAAGATATAATCTACACAGAAAGCATACCATTGCAGGAAAATGAAAACGTGATGGTATATAAAGCTGGAGTTAATATTTTTTACTCTTCTGCTCACAGAACCCGAAATCATGACCGACGAATCCCCGGTGGAATGCTTATATCTGTAAATGCACCTGGACATTTTATGAGACTGGCAATTGCAAAAGGATTCTATAAAGATCAGGAGCAAGCTTTATCTGATATCCGTAATATGACTATTCAATCCATAGGTAAAGGAGGATATTCTCATCCAGAAAAAATATCAACCACATGGCACTCAGATAATAAAATGAATCGCTTTGGCTGCCCTATACATTCTACTAATAGTGATTACTATTCAGGCTTTTATCATACAGATGTATTAATTCCCGGAGAACTGACTCAGGACTCCAGAATAATCCATAATGTTGATAGCAATGACCCTATGATTTTTAACTGGAATGTATTGTTTTATGTCTCACTGGAAAAGTTTCCTGTTGATAATCCTTATTATGGAGAATTTCTTGGTATTCCTGTAGATGAAGAAGCAAAGTTTTTTAATCCATTTCCACCAAGAGCGTTTGAAAATAAACCTCTTTATAATGAGGAGATAACTAAATATGATTAAGGGAGTTCTGTTTGCATTTCTTGCTGCTTTTTCATGGGGAGCAGCAATAGTGATGAGCAAAAAAGGTCTCGAAAACATGGATGCCGGAGGATTGTTTTTCTGGCAAGTTGGTAGTGCTGCAATGTTATCATGGTTTGTTCTCGCAATTAGCAGAAAAAAGCTCCCGGTAACAAAAAAATCAATCCTTGCCTATTCAACAGGAATTTTTGAGCCATTTCTGGCGTATACATTCACACTCTATGGCCTGAAATTTATTTCTGCTGGTATAACAGCCGTTATTTTTTCACTTGAGTCAGTATTTATTCTTATACTATCTGTTATATTATTTTTCGTTAAAATTAACTCACCATTACACTTTATATTATTGCTTACTGGAGCAATGGCAGGCAGTATAATGGTTGCCCTACCTGATATCAATGACCGCATTGATAATATTACAGGATATATACTTATTGTTGCAGGTGTACTCTCAGCATCCTTTTATGTTGTTATCTCATCACGACTTATTGTGAATTTTGAGCCTGTTACGTTGTTAACCGGGCAGTTGACTTTCTCTTTTATTCTTGCTTGTTTTTTTATTGTTCTAACTGGCACATCCCTGCAACTGCCTGTAGAATCTGTATTTCTTGTGTTTTTGTCAGGAATTTTACAATATTTTTTGGCTTTTTGTTTCTATCTTTATTCCCTACGCTGGATTCCCGTTCACATAGCAGGAGCAATGCTCTATTTTATTCCTCTGGTAGCATTGCTGTTGTCCTGGTTCTTCCTGCAGGAAGATATATCATTTATTCAGGGACTAGGCGTTTTTATAACTATTTTATGCGTATATATTCTCAATAAGAAATACGCCATCGAATGACTTTATTAGGGCTGCGTTTGGGAAACGTACAATATGGACCAGCGGGTCATTTGAACAGAAACTTACGGTTTCAACTGCTGAACAAAGGATGAAACCGTAATTTCTTGAATGTGGTTTTTATCCGACTTTGGCTGCTGCAATATATTTATAGGGGGTTATACGCCGGAAACGCCGAAATTTCCGATACAGCGAATTTGTTGATTTTTGAAGCATGTTTGGCGGTTGTTGACGAGTACGTTTATGGTGCAGTAAGTGAGAATTTATCCGTACCAGCTATGTGATACGTTACGGGCAGTGATTCTTTCGCTCTAAACAGCTATTTCTTTGCTGTCCGGTTAACGGCGGTCTTACGTACAGGTTGCCGAGCATAAAATTTGTGCCTCCCGGAAATTTCGGCGTTTCCGGCGTACAACCCCTATCTAACGGTGCAACTGGTACATCTTTTGATAAGCGTAGTCCGAAGAAAACACCTCCAGACTATTTAGGTCGAAATGATCCAGCAACAGTGTATGGTTCTCCTGGTAAATATGTTGTTGTCAATGATCGTACTGGTGAGGTTACTCAGATTAGTGATAAGACAGATCCGGGTTGGGTGGACGATTCGAGAATTCAATGGGGAAATAAAAATGACCAATAAATTATTTGAACATACGGTGTTATATGATAGTGGTGATGCCTTTTTTGAATTAAAAGGAAATGCTTCTATGAAGTTATCACCAAAAGCTGCAATAGAAGTTTGTAATGAAGCAGCGAAAAAAGGCTTATGGATTTTGGGCATTGATGGTGGGCATTGGCTGAATCCTGGATTCAGGATAGATAGTTCAGCATCATGGACATATGATATGCCGGAGGAATACAAATCAAAAATCCCTGAAAATAATAGATTGGCTATTGAAAATATTAAAGATGATATTGAGAATGGATACACTGCTTTCATTATCACGTTAAAGATGTAAATAGTGTTATAGAATTTTATGTTTCATGGATGATTTCAACCTTTGGATTTCAGGTTTTTATGGATGAATGCCTGAGTCCATATATACAAGGAACAGTATGAAAAAAATAACATGGATTATTTTATTGCTTCTTGCAGCCATTATTCTTGCTGCATGTCAGGCAAACTATATCCGCGATGTTCAGGGCGGGACTGTATCCCCGTCATCCTCAGCTGAACTGACCGGATTAGGGGGCTGAAGTCCAATGGAACGAAAACGTACGTTAGTGAAGTAACTGTCTGATATATCAAAACATAATGGACATAGAAAAACGCCATCAAAACGGTGCCTTTTTAATCGAAAATTGGCACTTAACGGACGGCATTGTCTACTAATCGATTTTTAAGACGATAATTTTCCTCTTACCGTACGATTTCGGACACCAAAACAGCTGTTGTCCCGCCATCCTAGCGATTCCTGAAAGTCATTTGTCTAAAAAATAGTCTTAACGTGGTTTATTTTCCGAATTCCAAGCGGCCCCCTGGATGAGCGTGATGATTACTGGCGGACCTTTGACGTTCCAGCAAATTCCCCTGTTCCACATAGGTTTCCAGATATGACCGGTTATTTTCACGTTCGGTGTACGTGTTACAGCTGCAAATAATACAGGTGCATTATCAATATCATCAGGGATAAAATTGTAAGATCGTGGAAAATGTTTATTCATAGCCCGTATGATGGCTGTCTGTGCATCCTTTGTTCGGGCGCGGTGTTTCCATTCACGCCAGCCATCCGCCTCAGAAATAATAACAGTAATCATCAAAACCTCGTGTCGTTACTCAATTCTGATTCCATAGCGGGACAGCACTTCACATAATTATGCCCCGTTATGAATGCAGGCGTCCTTCAAATTGCTGTCCAGTGTGACAGTTTGTCGATGATTGGTTGCAACGAGCATCTTCTGTCTCTTTCATCCTGGCATTATAACGCTGCGTGTGTTTTTCAAGTTTTGCCTGCGCATACAGCGCTTCTTCCTCCGTTACAGTTCCATGAACTTTGCCATCCAGACCATAACGCGGAGTACCTGAGACTGATATACGCTGCAGATATTTGTAACCGCCAGTAATCATTCTTACAGCACAACTCCATTCTTTTACAGTGAGTCCACACTCAGGACTGGCCGAAATAAAAGCCATGACATCCTTTGAGATGCCTATTTTAAATGCATGATATCCCCCCTCTTCAGCCCGTAACTGAGGGAATGTTTTTTTAACACAGTCCAGACTGTGTCGGATAAACTCATGATTCCATCTATTGTTCTTCTTTTTTTTCTTCTTACGTCCTGTTTTTTTCTGTTGTTCCGGGGAACCGGCCACTGTGGCTGGTATTTCAGGAGATAATGAGTCGGTTTTAAATTCCATTACTGGCGCTGGTTTTATATCATCAGGAACTGCCTGTACGGCATCATCCTGATGAGAAAGAATTCGTCTTTTTTTCTTAATAATAACAACAGGTGACGGTTTCTTTGTAACACTGCCCATATACACACCTCTGCGTATCGTTAATATATAATGCACGACATACAGATAGTATATATCTGAGTCGGCAAAGTCACCAACAGAAGAATGATAACATGTATTTCATTACTGTTCGCAAATTATCACTCTGGATTCCTTCCTGGTGACATAAGTACAGTTATCAGGTACATCTTCCATAATAAAAGACATTGCCCCGATTTTAACATTACTTCCGATTTTCACATTTAACCCAATAATACATGTATGGGCACCAATATCGACATTATCGCCAATAACAATATAGTTTTCCCTACTGTCAGAAACCTTTTCACCAATGGTTGTATTCTGCCGTATAATGACATTCTCACCGATATCAACATTACCATGAATGACGATTCCTGCATGATGAGGTAACATGAGGCCTTTACCAATCCGCGCGCCCAGGCCGATATCACATCCATACCGTTCCATAAGTGCATTTTTTATCTTTATCGCACATTTCCTTTGTTTTTTGTTTCCAGAGATAAACATCTCATTGGCCAGGCGCCACCACATCAGAAAGCCTCGTTGTCTCTGCAACCCGTTTCTTATCAGGCGGTGTAAGACAAACTTATCCCGCATGATGACTTCGGCTTTCCAGTATTCTGACAGATTACGACTTTTACCTGACAATAAAAAGGTGGCAATATGAAAATAAGCTAATGGATTTTTCATCATAAAAACGACCTTAAAGAATAAAGAAAATATTCTGTATTGTGGAATAAAATAACATAACTATCAGAAATACTTTTAAAGTAATATCAGTCAGCTTTAAAGATAACTATCTCATTCTCTCACTGGCGAGATTATAAACGTTACTATGTTCACGTTTACCTACCGCGACAACCGCAATAATTAGCATGTCATCAATAACCTGATAGACCAGACGAAACCCCGATGCGCGAAGTTTGATTTTGTAGCAGTCTTTTAATCCACGCAGTTTTGCGGAAGGAATATGAGGATTTTCGCTGCATTTCTTTAGTTTTTTCGCAAACTGCTGTTGAATGGATTTATCCAGTTTCAGCCATTCTTTGAGCGCATCATCCCTGAATTTTACTGTATAAGTCATAAATAACTGTCCAGGTCCACATCATGCAGTGGCTGATTGCTGCGTTCAGTAACCAGTTTCACCAGTTCCTGGTCATCCAGCGCATCAAGCATCCTTTCATAGAGTTCCGCAGGCACACAGTAGAATGCCGGCTGATTCCGGTTAAGAATGGCGACAGGATAACCATCTCCGGCACTGACTGTAGCCATAGGATTTTTTTTCAGTTCACTGACACTTGCACTGGTGTCAGACAGAATGATGTTAGGCATAACGTACCTTTGAGACTGTTTAACAAGTCTTAAAGATACCTCTGAAAGGACCGGTTAACAAGTCTGTATTACTCATACTTTTGCAAATACATTTAATGCTGGTTTTATTGTTCTGATGCCGCGTGAGCGGCATGGAAGGCGGTACTCCGTTGTAGCATATGGCACAGGAGTAAAACCGCCGAGGCCCGGCGTAAGCCGGTACTGATTGATAGATTTCACCTTACCCATCCTCAGCCCTGCTAAGCCATACCCGCTTTCAGCCACGACAGAGCTTATGTGCGCGGTCGGAGTGGTCCCGACGAGGGTTTACCCGAAGTCGGGGCGTATCTCCGCGTTAGCGGGCCGTCAGGGCCGCTTACGAGCGTGTATTCAGTACATCCAGCCAGAAGACTGACAGCGATGATGCTGTGTAGTTACAACATTCATAATTAAAAGCGATGTTGTTCCCGCCCTTCGGGCGGGGGCGGTCTCGCTTTTCAGTTATGAGGGGTGGGCACGGTGCTGCGTTTGTGTGGTGTTTTTATTCCTGATGTCTTTTTTGTTGTGGTTTCAGAACGGTGAGGTTCGGGGCCCGCGCGTTAGCGTGGGAGGTGCATATTTGTCTGTCCACAGGACAGGCACTGAATAGGTCTTTTTTTTAAATGGAAGTAATTAAGTAGTTTAAAGGAAATACAGTACTGGGGTTTAAAAGAAACATTGCACCCTGTAACGCCTGCGGCTGGCGCTTTATAGCATGAACGGTTGTAACCTTACTGAGAAGTCCCTTGCAGTTAAATGTGGATAAACAGAATTCCCCGTCAGTGAGACGTGTTTTGCGTGAAAAACAGGGGGAGCAAGGCGAGCCGGAAGGCAGATGATGAGGCTGTTTTTTGTGTGCTGTGCTGCTTTTTTGTGCGTCGCCGGGCTTCAGACGTGCGGAAGCCTCCGGCGCAGGCCGGATTATTCAGATGAGGTCAAACTCAGGGTGAGGCAGTGGCCAGCCGTGTGTAGTTGTTGTTCCGCGACATTATCATGCGTTCCTTCACGCGACGGTCGATTTCGCGCTTCACGGCCTCCAGGCTTCCGCGGAAACGCCCTTCCGCGATTTCACGTGTCAGCTGCCGTTTCACCAGGGTGACAATGTCCTGACGGGTCCTGCCTGCATCGCGGCGCGCACGGGCACGTTTCATGCCGTGGGACTTAAGCTCTGCCTGATAACTGCGGAAACGCTCGCGCACAAAACGCCAGGCCCTCGCTATCAGTTCATCCATACCCAGCGCATCCAGCCCCTGCTTTTTGCGCAGCCTGTTTTCCCATTCCACGCGGCTGCGGCGTGCGGAAGCCACTGCCTCTTCTGAGATATCGAGTGAGTCAAACAGTGCCGGCGTGAACGTGATGTCGGTCGGGATGTTACAGCCAATTGTCGGGTCGTATTCCGTCTGGTAGGTTATCAGCCCCAGCTCAGACAGGAACTTCAGGGCACGGGTGGCACGGGTGATGGAGAGTTTCCCGGCCTCAGACTCCGTCGCCAGTCCGCACTCAATGGCCAGCGTGGTGATGGAGCACTGCACGCGGTTGGCCAGCGGGTCATAGTGGAAACACAGCCCCTGCAGCAGCGCATCAATCGCCCGGCGGCGCAGCACCGGCGGCATACGCCGGCGCAGGCCGCGCGAACGGGCATACGCCACATGCGCGGCAAAATCAAAACGGGAGGTGAAGCCCACGGCCTTTTCCATCAGTTTTTCGCAGAACTTCAGCGTTCCGGCATCTTCACGGGGTGTGAACACCGGATTCGGGTTCTTTACCTGACGGTATGTACTTTCAGTGAATGAGGTCTGGTTCAGGGCCGCCACAAGCTGTCGCTTATGGCGGGAACAGATTGCCGTGCGTTAATGCACTGCGAAGGGTTGAATCTCTGACACGGTTTCATATATACTTATCCCGTATTCTGTGAGGCCCCCATTATCTTTCAGTGATTCCGCCAAGTTTCGATGAAAGATTATGGGGGTTTTCCTTTATGGTCTTCTGAAACTTTTTTCAGCCTTCCGGCCCCGGCAAACAGCCGTCGTTTCTGCCATACATCCTGAATGCCTTATGGCGCATCCTGCCGTTTTCTGACTTTCCGGATCGTGAGGATCCCAAAAGTCACTGCATAACGCTCCGCAATATACCCCTTTTCCACCGCTTTGAAAAGCCGACACGATTTCTCAGGGTTACAGTTGCCCTCTTTAACCCCCTAAAAAGCGTCGTTTTTTTGAACTGTGTCAAAAAAATGAACAATTTCACAAACGATCTTTTATGCTGCTTTTTTCTTCTTTTCCAGTAGAAGAGATCGCCTAAAATTTTTAAACGATCTAATATCCCGCACACAACATCAAATATAGAACAATATTCTGTACTTTCAAATATAACGATCTATTCAACTGCTTATCTTCGCTCTTGCCACAGATACATCCTTATGTAATATATTTTCCAGCCATTAATCCTGTTTGCAGGAGTTGTCGGTTTTCGCCCGCCTCGAAACCGTCCACAAGGCTTACAAGAGTGCGTAAATCATGTGCCTGTCAGAACTGCAGGCCAGGCTGAACGTGGGTCAGCCGCTGTTTCCGACACATGCTTTATGTATTCGCCGTTCACAACAACATCGAAGCCCCCCTGCGGGGATCGATTTTCGCGGAGCGTTCCGGATTTTGAATATCAGTGAATTACATCAACGCAACTGGTATCTGGCACAGTACATCCCTGCCGGCAAAAACCGCGAACATCTCTTTTCCTGGCTTTCCGAACAACACGTCCTTCCCTGGACACCCCTGATACTGAAAAAGGTCCGCCGCACGGATAAAGTCTGTGGTTACCGTCGACATATACACGCCGTGTTTCCCGGTTACTTTTTCCTGAAAGCAGACCCCGAAAGCCACAGCTTCACTCACCTTCGCCGTCACAGTGCCTTTCTGGACTTCGTGAAAATGGCCGGTGAAATCAAAACCGTCAGGGAGGATATCGTTCAGTCTTTGATGAAAGTGTACCCGGATCCTGCGCTCAATCCGGCAGCCAGGGAGGAGCTGGATGCTGCCTCCACCCTCTGGCTGACAAAAGCGCGTTACCAGTACCTCCTCCGGCTTGATGCACAGCCTCTGCCGGAGTCGAGGATCGCCCTGCTCCTGCACCTGGTATCTGATGACGGAGCGTTGACATGAAAATTGCTGTCTTCATTTGACGACTTTCCCGGCCTTTATGGCCGGGCTTTTTTTCCCCATCTTTTCCCCAATGCCCGGCACCGGTGACACCTGCGTGTACGGAGAGCGGCTGCCGGGCATTTTTTTTCAGGACATCGTTATGACCATTCAATCCCCGGAAAACCCTGTCATTCAGTTACTGGAGAATATGCTTGAAGCGCTCTCCACCTCCCCGGACAGCATCAACAATGAACGACGTCGCCGGCGCTTCCTGCTGAACTGGCTTGATTCCGCCCGACAGATGAGTGAGTTCAGGGGGATGCCTGAAGAGTTCACCGCCCTGCGCAAACTGCTGGCCACCAATACGGACATACCGGTAGAGAACACGCTGAAATCACTGCTGGAAAGTGGCCACAACGCAGCACTGTATGACCTGTACCGCTTCCGAGCAGCGCTTGCCACGTGCAGGAGTCTGGGATGGCAGATTGGCACGTGCGCATGGAATGACCAGTTACTGAGTGAGACACTTTCCCGCGCACAGACCGGGAAACGTCATATCCTGCAGCTGAACAGCACCGGGGACACCTTTTCCACCACGGGCAGAATGATCAGACCGGTGGCATTTTCATTAATCCATCCGGCCACCATCAACACGTCTGAGGTTGAAGAGATATTCCGGGATGAAGGTTTTATGCTCGCACACGGGCGCGAATGCAGTCTGAACGGCAGCGGCAGAAATATGCTGTCACGCATTCTTCATGTGGGCCATTCAGGTTTAGCGGAAGAGGAATGGGGCATGGACAACAGTCTGCTTTTACACTGAAATACCGGGACAGCCACAACGGCAGCCACTCTCCGCTGACTTTTTTTCGCAAATCGCGGTTTGCTGATGTGGATGTCCCATTTTTGATTATCCGTCCTCTCCGGTTGTCATAAAGCGCATTCCGGCGTGAGGCTTCTGTTGTTATCATCCCCTCCTGCAGACATCCCCTTGTCTTCTGATGACTGACGATATGCTTCTTCTGACAATTAAAGAAGCGGAAGCTTCACGCCATAATGTTGTTTGACTGACCTGCCACAGGAGGAAAAATGACACTGACGTTACTTACCGCGTATAACGCACCCTATCTGGCAGCCCTGACTTTTGTTCTGCTTACTGGTATCGCTGAACTTATCGCCCTGCTCTGCGGACACTCCCTCTCTTCAGCTATGGATACACCTGATTTACCGGAGGGGCTGACAGGAGAGGCGCTGGACTGGCTGAACATAGGACGGATCCCCCTGCTGATCGTCCTCTGTATGCTGGCAGGTTTTTTTGGTATATCCGGCATTCTCCTGCAGGGTCTTATTATTCATCTGCTGCAGGCTCCTGCCCCGAACATTCTCCTTGCACCACTTTGCCTGCTGCTGACATGTCCTCTCGTACACCGCACCGGCAGACTGATTGCCCCCTGGTTACCCCGTGATGAAACAACGGCGCTCACCGAGGAGGCATTCATCGGCTGTATGGCCACCATCACCGGTTATCACGCAGTGGCGGGTTCCCCCTGTGAAGGTCGCTTCACAGACCGCTTCGGGCAGGTTCATTACCTGTTGCTGGAGCCGGAGGCCGGGAAAGAATTCAGACGAGGAGACAAAGTGATTATTGTCTGCCGTCTTTCCGGTTCCCGCTGGCTGGGCGAACTGAATCCCTGGCCGGATGTTCTTTAATCCCGACATATACAGAGGTTCTCACTATGTTTAATCTTCCGGGATGGTTGTTTACCGTTATAGCGCTGGTCCTCACCCTGTTCGTTATCGGGCTGATATTTGCCCGCCTGTACCGCCGGGCATCGGCAGAGCAGGCCTTTGTCCGCACAGGTCTGGGAGGCCAAAAAGTGGTAATGAGTGGCGGTGCAATTGTTATGCCCATTTTTCACGAAACAATTCCCGTCAACATGAACACCCTGAAGCTGGAAGTCAGTCGTGCAGCGGCTGAAAGTCTCATAACCCGCGACCGTATGCGTGTTGATGTTGCCGTTGCCTTTTTTCTTCGGGTAAAACCATCAGCCGAAGGAATATCCACTGCAGCCCAGACGCTGGGACAACGCACGCTCACACCTGAAGATCTGCGTAGTCTGGTCGAGGATAAATTTGTTGATGCCCTACGGGCCACGGCGGCCAGAATGAGCATGCAGGATTTACAGGATGCCCGCGAGAACTTTGTTCAGGGTGTGCAGAACACCGTTGCGGAAGACTTATCCAAAAACGGTCTGGAGCTTGAAAGTGTGTCGCTGACAAGTTTCAACCAGACTGCACGGGTACATTTTAATCCTGACAATGCCTTTGATGCTGAAGGCCTGACCCTTCTGACCCAGGAAACAGAACGTCGTCGCCGCGAACGCAACGAAGTTGAGCAGGATGTTGAAGTGGCCATCAGGGAAAAAAACCGGGATGCACTCTCCCGACGTCTGGAGATTGAACAGCAGGAAGCCTTCATGACTCTGGAGCAACAACAACGGGTAAAAACCCGTACGGCAGAGCAGAGTGCCAGTATTGCTGCTATTGAAGCTGAACGACGTCGTGAAGCAGAATCCGCGCGAATTCTGGCTGAACGTAAGATAGAGGAAGCCGAAATCGAACGACAGCAGATAGTGCGTACCCGCCAGGTCGAAGCCGAACGGGAAGTGGCCATACGGGAAATTGAACAACAGCAGGCAACCGAAATCGCCAGCCAGGCCAGAGCCATTGCCGTGGCGGCAAAATCGGAAGAGCAGTCACAGGCAGAAGCCCGGGCAAGTAAAGCACTGGCTGAAGCCGTACAGGCCCAGCAGGATGTGGAAACCACCCGCCAGACAGCGGAGGCCGACCGTACCAAACAGGTTGCCCTGATTGCTGCCGCTCAGGAAGCAGAAACGAAAGCGGTTGAACTGACGGTTCGCGCACAGGCTGAAAAAGAAGCAGCCGAACTCCAGGCAGCAGCAATTATTGAACTGGCGGAGGCCACCCGTCAGAAAGGTCTGGCAGAAGCAGAAGCACAGCGCGCACTGAACGATGCCATTAACGTGCTTTCTGATGAGCAGACCAGCCTCCGCTTCCGTCTTGCCCTGCTGGATGCATTACCTGCCGTCATAGAGAAGTCCACAGAACCAATGAAATCCATTGACGGCATTAAAATCATTCAGGTGGATGGCCTGAATGGCGGTGTTCCCAGCGGTAAAACAGCAACAACCGGCATAAGTGGCGGAAATCTCGCTGAACAGGCAGTAACCGCCGCTCTGGCTTACCGTACACAGGCGCCACTCATCGACTCCCTGCTGAAAGAGGTGGGGTTATCCGGTGAAGGACTTACCGCCCTGACACGCCCACTGGTCATGCCTGCCCCGGAAAAGGTTCCGGATGTCAGCGAACCGGTAACCGCTCCGGATACCCCGGAACCACAACAGGTTTAATCCCCGTGCCGGAATTTTTCCGGCATCTTTTTCACAAAGAATGCCCTCACGGGATATTCTGGTTTAAAAGAGGATTGAAAATGTCCGCTGAAAAATTCAGAGTTGTCATATACACCAATACATGTGAAAAGAAAGTCAGTTATATTCCTGCAACAGAAGATATAAACATCGCTATAATGCCATTTCAGACGGCAGACAATGGCTTAATTATTGTGTGCCAGAACTCCCGTATAATACGACGCAAAGAGCGTATACCCGGAAGCAGCTGCGAATGGAAAGATGTGACATTAGCACCAAAATCCAGGGACCGCGTTCAGTTATAGCCTGACAGCCTGCTTTTTACCCCCCATAAAAGGAGGGTAAAAATTAAATATTTCACAACCGCGATATTTTTCAGGAATGCAGATTATTTTCTGTTATGACCAACGGAGAAACAGGCATGAGAACAATCACAACGCGTGAACAATTATTAATTAATGGAAGAGTCCATGAAAGAATCGCCACACATATAGTTACAGGAGCTCATGGGTATGAAACGCTTTGCACAAATGGCTATAACGTCAGATACAACACGGCGCAGCAACTGGTTGAAAGCTGCGAAAAAATAGCTGAAGGTAAACTACCTGTTACCTGTCCTGTCTGTTTCGCCGTATGGCAGGATGTACACAAGTTCACCCACGTTGACTTTGACACTGCATCGGGGAAAAGTGATTTTTTTGATACCGGCCACATGGAGATTATCTCTGCATATATATCCCCCTGTTATTTGACAGAGATATTTCCATGAGCATACTCTTTCTGCTTATAACTATATCACCCGTCACTCTGACCGGTTTTATTATATCAATGTAACGACATTTCATCTTGCCGTCATAATGATGATTCTGTTCTGGCAGGACAGGTTACCTCTTTACGCTCATTTATGCGTCTATATTTTTATTCTTATGAAAGGGTATCCTGTAATGACGCTGATAACATTCGACCCACAGGCTCCCCTGAAAAACAGGAGACAGCAGAAACCATCTCCGAAATTCATATTTTTCTACTCATGGATATATTATTTTTCAGTATCAATGATCGCGTTTAGCTTTTTCTATATGTCGCTGAATCCATAATGATACATTTCTGTCACCTTCTTCATCGCACCTCACCCCGTAAAGATTTAAGCATTACCATACAGATGGAGATTTAATAATGAGCGCACCATCATTTATTTTTGCAATATTACCCGTTATACTGACAATGTGTATCATTACGTCTTTATTCTGGATTTTTATTTATACTCGAGGCAAATGGACATTTTCTTCAGGCATCACTGTTTCCCGGTATCTTCAACAGTATCGCTGGTTTCATTTCGGGAATATATCCTTACTAATCCTGTCAGTTATATTAACAGCCCGGGTATACGATACTGAGTACCCTTTGCAGGTATATATCTGCATATATATACCACCCGTTATGATTCTCACCTCCCTGCTGACAATTTTAACGATTAAAGAAGCAACGAGAACGTATAAAACATATAAATCAAACAGACTGACGCCGGTTTTCATTATAGCTTATGTCGGACTGGGATATCTGTTCTGTTTTACAACCGGCATTTATGAATTATCTTCAACACGATTTAATCCTGTTGTCAGTGAAATGCTGATGTCATTCCTGTCACGTCTTTCCATTATGCTGCCTGTCACACTGGCTGAAATAGCAGTTATTTATCTTCTGCTTCTGGCGCTGCATTTCCCGGATGGCGTGTCCGCCAGGGGGCTCTCCGTTACCCGGTATCTGCGCCATAACGACTGGTTTTATTATATAAATACAGGAAATGCTGTTCTGGCACTGATACTCTCCACATGGATATATCATTCCAGCATTTCTCTTACCGCTGCTTTATTTACAGGCGCGTTAAGTATTTTTTTTAACACGACCATTCCGGCCAGTTTATCGGTCATTGAACACACGCCATCTGATACCGATTCAAAGAAATGGGATACGCTAAAAACATCCCCGGCAACAGTCCTTTATTGCTCGGGAATCGGTTACGTTATTGGCTTTATCGTGAATCCCTCTACTGCTATTGGCTGAATAAATATTTTATATCTATTGTCTTCAGAGAAGAATATACGGCACAGTTAAAAACAAAAAACCAGATAAAAAACCAGAGGTAGCTACGGACTTTACTTTTCCCCTGTTTTTCCTGACTCGTATATTCCGCAATGGAATAAAGAACTGAAACTGTCATCCATAAAATTATCATCAGCAACGCAATCGCATATACGAAAAATAATAAATAATCGGCACAATCAGCACCTAAACCACCCTCACCAGAAATCAACGTATATTTTGAATCACACATATTCAGGAACACAAAACCTACAGAGCAAAATAATAAAGAGTCAGTCATAATATTTCGTAACAGCTCCACTTGTTTTCTGGAAGCTATCATTTGAAGCAAGCTATTATTCTCTTTATATTTCCGGAGCCAGAATATTTTATTTTTCATAATCCCCCCACGAACATGAACGTTCATCATCAATAACCCGATGAAATGATATTCATCTGAAGGCCTGTTACCCGCACCTGTCTTATATCGTAACCCGTAATATACCGGATTTTATTCTATGCAAAAAAAATCACTGACACTCCTTCTGCCGTCATTACTCAGCGGCTGTACGGCATTTAATGCCACGCCTGTTCCGGATACCACGCCTCCGGCTCTGGTGTTCGTCGACGGACAAATTCGCGAAAGTGCTGCCATTATCGCCCATACGCAAAAACGTCTGCTTCCGCCACCGGTGACCCGCCCTGTGACGCCGCCCCGCCCGACAATGGCTACGCCCACAGCCACAGTCAGCAGCCAGAGTACCGCACTGCCTCCCCGACCCGCCCTTCAGACCACACCGATGTCTGCACTGATTATGACCGGTAAACCCGGTCCGTCATCCGTCGTTTATTTACGTGAAGCACGTCAGCGCACCATCAGTGACTGGATACGCCAGTTGCTGCCAACCGGTTGGCAGTTCCGCCAGCAGAATGCCGCCACACCGGCACTGAACAAACGCCTCCCTTCCTGGTCCGTTAATGACCAGTGGCACCGGGCACTGAATGCGCTGCTGGCCGGCCAGCAGCTTTACGGACATATGGACTGGAACAGGAAAATACTGACTGTCACGACCACTGCAACACCGCCGGTTGACCTCACAGCACCGCAGGGTTCACAGAAAGCCGCGGACACACCGCGTAATCCGTTCAGGGGCAGCACCGCAACACCGGCAGGCCCGACACAGGTGACACCTGCCGTCAGCGCTTCCCGGCCTCAGACCACCACCGGGACATCCGGAACACCAGAGAGCAGAACGACCACGCCAGCCCCGGTGGCCACGAAACCGCCAGCACCATCACCACAGAAGGTCACACCGCCACGGCAGTGGAAAATGGAAAAGGGGACCACGCTGAAGGACGGACTGGCCCGCTGGACGTCGTCCGAAAAATGCCCCCACGGTACCTGGACCCTGCGCTGGGAAACGCCCGTTAACTACAGCATTGATGCCCCACTGGTTTTCACCGGCAGTTTCCGCCAGGCGCTGGAACAGCTCTTCGCACTCTATACCCCGGCTGAAAAACCGCTGTATGCCCGGACCAGCACAGCACAATGTCTGCTGCGGGTGACAGATCGTCCACAGGAATAACCTTATGGGCTGGTTCATCGTGTTCATCATGGTCATCACGACCACAGGCAATTTCTGGTTCACCAGTCAGCTCTCCCGCAGCGAACACCGTTACCAGGCCGCAGAAAACACACAACAGGCAGCAACGTTCATTCGTTATATGAACGCCATCAATGATTATCTGCATCAACATCCGGAACGACGGACAGCCGGCGGTCGGCTGACATCCGCCCAGCTCGGGCTTCCCGGGACGGATACCGTCAGTCATATCATCAGCCAGCAACGTGTTTTTGTCTGGGCCACAGAAACTCCGGGGCTGATGGCCGCACTCAGGGAACAGAGTAATGACTCTGCCCTGCTCGGCAGGGTGGAAAACGGCCGACTGCTGGACACCGCCGGCAGAGCGCTTTCCGTCACACTTCCGTCGGTGATCCCCGATCACGTCATCCTCTGGATGAATTAGTCACGAATCTGAATAAATCACGGATCTCCCATGAATAAAAAAATTCTTGTCATTATGATTGCCGCCGCTCTGTTACAGGGCTGTGCCAGTTTCAGACAGCTTGAGAGCACAAGAAAAGAAGCCGTCGCGGAACAACAACGGGCACGGGAAATGATGTCTGATCTGCGAACCCGGATGCCGGTTGTTAAGGAGTCCTCACGACAATGGATCAATCCCCGTCCGGTCATGGATAAAAACACCGGCAAAACCGTTCCCGGCTGCCCCATTGTCATTCATACCCGTCAGAGCATCACTCTTCAGCAGGTGGTTCAGCGGATCACGGAAAGCTGCCATATTCCGGTACGGATCACACCGGATGTACTGACATACCTGAATACATCCACAACCGGCAGCACACAACAAATCCAGGGCGCGTTACCACCGCCGGATGCGAGCGGAATGGTTCCCCTTGCCGCCATTGGCGCATCTGACACGCCACAATCCCGTTTGCCGGGAAATGCCTCATCACTGTCTGAACTGAATGCCTCCGGCCTGACGTCCCTGCTGAATGCAGTCTCTTCCCGTCTCGGTATATCCTGGCGTTATGACGGCTCGCATATCACCTTCTATTATCTCGATACACGGACCTTCCCCATCACCTATATGGACAGTCAGGTGGCCTATAACGCCACTGTGGTCAGCGGCACCATGTCCTCAAACGGTTCATCGGGAGGAGATGCATCAGATGCCATTTCCGGTGATGCCAGCAATACCCAGACCACCACCGTGGATATGAAGTCTGCGCTGTATCAGGATGTGAAAAATGCCGTCACATCAATGCTGACCCCGGGTGTCGGACGCATGTTCATGTCCACGGGCTTTATCACCGTCACGGACAATCCACAGGTTCTGGAAACGGTCCGGGCGTTCATTGAAAAACGCAATGAAGAAATGAAGCGCCAGGTGGTGCTGAATGTGGAAATTCTGAGTATCCGGAAAACCCGTAATGAGCAGGCCGGTATCGACTGGAACGCGGTCTTCAGCGACAGAACGCTGGGACTGAGCCTCGGCAGCACATTCACCGGTGCTGCCAGCGATGCCATCACCGGCGGTGTATCCATTGTGGATGGTAAACTCACCGGTTCAAAAGCCTTCCTGAAAGCATTGTCTTCCCAGGGGGATGTCAGTGTGGTGACCCAGAACTCTGCCGTCACCAAAAACCTGACGCCGGTGCCGATGCAGATCGCCAATCAGCAGAGTTACATCGAGAGTGTGACAACGGATACCACCGCCAATGTCGGCTCATCCACCTCCCTGAATGCGGCCACCATCACCACCGGTTTTAACATGACCCTTCTGCCGTTCATTCTGCCGGACTCACAGACACTGCAGTTACTCTATTCAATGAGTCTCTCCGACAAACCGGTTATTGAGAATTATGAGAGCGGTGGAAGTAAAGCCCAGTTGCCGAATGTGGATCTGAAAACCATCAATCAGACCGTGGACCTGAAATCCGGGCAGACGGTCATTATCAGTGGCTTCCAGCAGTCAGGACGTCGCAGCGGAAAACAGGGGGTAGGCACGCCGGGATTCTTCGGTCTTGGCGGTGGGATCAACAGTGAAAACGACGACACCATTCTCGTGGTGCTGATCACGCCCAATATCATCTGATTTGCACAAGGAGGACGATCGTGACGGATATTTCACCGACAGAGCGGCAGATGTTTCCGCTGACAGCAGGACGAAATGTGTTTCTGGCCGGCCTGGAATGGAAAACACTGCCCTCACAGTACCGGCATGTCCGCGACTTTGCCCGGGCACAGAAAGCTGACCTTTTCCTGGCCTGTCAGTATCTCAGTAATGACGATGCCGACACCCACACCATGGTGGCCACCGCCAGTCGCCGCATACTGCCCGGAAAAACCCGTCAGTGCTTCTCCCTCGCCCTGCTGATCCTGCCACTGCTTGAACAGGGCGGCTATGCCATCACGGAACTGACGTTACCCGGAGAAACACCGCGCTACAGCTTTGTTTCCGCTGTCGACGGTGTTCTCGTCAGTGACCTGGTGGGAAGCGGGGAAGAGGTCCGGGAAGCCCGGGATACCTTTCTTTCCATCAACACCGAACCGGTGCAGAGCTGGACACGCTATGAACCGGTGGCATTTTCAGCAGGCGATCAGAATCAGCCCCTGCCGCTGTCCACCCTGACCGGCTCAGGTAAACATCCGGCTGCCGCGCGCCTGAATCCGGTATCCCGGGGAGCGCAGTTCATCACTGTCTCGCTGATCATCACCCTTCTCGGCGCTGCATGGTACGGCTGGCAGTATTATGAACGATGGCAGACTGAAAAAGCCGCGCAGGCAGCTGCTGCCCGACAGGTCACAGAGGAACGAATCAGTCCCCCCTGGCCCGGACTCCCCGAAACCGACGCGTTTATCCGGGGATGTGCTGACATATGGGCGTCACTGCCACTGTCAGCCGCCGGATGGCGTTATTCGCTGGCTGAATGCTCGACTGAAGGCGACAACGGCAATCTGCGCGCGTCATACACCAATACAGCGGGCACAACAGTGACTGACTTCATCCGGCGCATCAGTGATATGACGGGCACCCGACCATTTATTGTGATGCCGGAAGGAAAGAACGGCGGCATTGGACTGCCGGTCACCTTCCGCCTGTCTGAACATCCCGTCGAAGTTGATGCTCTGCCGGAAACCAGTGTCCTGCAGGAACAACTGACCACGCTTGCTCAGTCAATGCAACTGACGCTGGACTGGCAGGAAGTCAGTAACAGCGTCACCGATGAAAACGGAAACATCATCCAGCCCCCGTGGAAAGAGTATGACCTTCAGATACAGACGGCACTCCCGGTACACCAGCTGGCTGAACGCCTGAAGGCGCCTTCTGTCCGTTTTATCTCTGTCACACGACAACTGGAGAACGGTCGTTTCCACTATCAATTTACAGGTAAATATTATGCACGCTAAAACAAAAGCCCTTCTGGTTTCAGTTCTGCTGTTGCCGACCACAGTCATGGCCACAGACGGAAATGCCCCTCCACAGAACAGACAGCAGCTGCAGATTGAACAGATACAGGACGAAACAGCCCTGTATGAAGCCATGCTGGCAAGAGAAAAAATCCGTCATGAGCTGCGTACACTGGAGCTGGGGGTTCCCGCAGAGGCCAGAGGTCAGCCGGAAAGCACTTCCGCAGTCACAACAAATACACAGGCATTACCATCCCCCCGCCTGACAGAAATATTTGGTGTACAGCCTCACCTGAGCGCCCGAATAGAACTTCCGGGGGGAAACATCACCGATGTGAAAGCAGGCCAGAATCTCCCCGGAACCCCTTATCTGGTGGAGAAAATCACGCCGGACAGTGTGGTACTGGAGCAGTCCGGCATCAGAAAAACCCTGCGACCATGAAAGCGGCCGCCGGAACAGGCGGCTGTCCGTACCAGAGGGATAAAAGACAACGATGAACACCAGAGAACTGATATCCAGCCTCAGCCTGATTGTCCGGGACCTGGAAACAGCCGCTGCAGAGCACGGGATTGACTACACGGCGATTGTCCGCGAGGCAAGACAATTACTTCGCCGGGGAAAAGCGCCCCCTGGTACAACTCCGCGCCCTGAATGCCCGGCTGTTGGGTGTCAGAATGCGTCTCGCGGCGCAGTATATTTGCTCTGGCAGTGACATCACACCAGAAATTAGCACCCGTTACGCGGACAATATCAGCGAATATCAGCCATCTGGTAGACCTCACTGCTTTCCCTTTTTCCTACAGCAATAACGAGCAAAACAATTTTCTCATCAATCACCTGATAGACGAGCCTGTAACCAGATGCACGAAGCTTGATTTTATAACGGTCAGTATGACCATGTAGCCTGGCAGCAGGGACCCTTGGATTTTTCAGGCGTTCTGACAGTTTCTTTTTGAACTGCTCACGGACTGTATGACCGAGCTTATGCCATTCTTTCAGGGCCCTGCGCTCAAATTCCAGTTCATAAGTCATCCAGACTAACCTTCACAATGTCCGGATTCTTCATTCTTTCATCAGCAATTGCGTTTAGCTCAGCATCTTCGGCGAGCTCCCGGTAGTAGGCATAAAGTTCCGGAGGGACACAGTAGAACGCAGGCTCATTTCGGTTCAGGATTGCAACGGCCCCTCCTTCACCTTCGGCTACCGTGCCCATAGGATTTTTTTTCAGCTCAGTAATACTTGCTGCTGTCGTGGTCAAAATCTGGTAACTCATGAGGTCATTCTCCTTTTGTCTTATTGTCCATTATGGCACCTTAAAAAATCTTTTAAAGGTGCTTTTATCGAACAGATGGCCATCACACGTTTCGCTGTCGACGGTTATTTCACCAGAACGTTATTTTTACTTCCTTCACTTAATGACAGAAAACATATTTTCCGGGCACCGCTGCCCGTAAGGAGGCTTTATGCTGGATCCTGCAGACCTGCCACCGGATGACATTCTGGATTATGTGGCCATCGACACCGATAACACCGGTCAGTTGCGGGTCAGGGTCGTGAAGGGAAAAAAACATCTGCGTGCCGTCCAGGAATATCTGACCCGCCTGCGCGCACGCCATCAGGGGCGAGTGGGAGACTTTGAGTTCACCACCCTGGATGTGATAGCCCGCCTCAGACAGGACACCACAACCGCCGGTGATGAAAGCGTCATTAACCCGGTACAGCAGAAAATGCTCGGCTATATCCGCCATTCTGCCTCTCTTGGTGCCTCAGACCTTCATATGACCCCGGGACGAGACAACACGGACTTCACCTATGTGGAAGCCCGGGTTCACGGCGAACTGGAAGTGCTCGATATCCTCCGGAAAGAAGAAGGCCTCGAATTACTGGGGGCCACCTATTCCGGCATGACCGATGTTATCAAAGGCACACAGTTTGATCCCGGGGTGCCTCAGGATGCACGTCTTTCAGAGCAGTATCTGAAACTGGCCGGTCTGTTTGGTGCACGCTACTCCCACTACCCCTGTGTGGGCGGCCTCTATGCTGTGCTCCGTCTGATCAAGGATGACAGTCAGCAAATCCCGACCTTCAGTATGCTGGGCTATCACCCTGACCAGGAGCGCACTCTTCGCCGCATTCTGCAGCGCCCTGAAGGCATTATCACGCTCTCAGGCCCCACCGGCTCAGGAAAATCCACCACGCTGAGAACCGCCTCTGCGGCGTACCTTGAACAGTACGGCTTCAACAACACCGGCGGTATTCTTCTTCCCCGTCGCAGGCTGTTCACCATCGAATCCCCGCCGGAAGGGCGTATTCCCGGTGCCATTCAGACCGCCGTCATGGATACCGCGCAGGGCTGGGTGGACTCCATCAAATCGGCACTGCGTCTTGACCCCGACGGGATCCTGAACGGTGAAATCCGCGACCACGATTCCGCCATTACGGCAATAAAAGCCGCCATGACCGGCCATCTGATGCTGACCACCATCCATGCGAACGACCCGATTAACATCCTCGAACGTCTTGAGATGGAGGGGGTGCAGGCCAGGATGATTGCCGACCCGCAACTGTTCATTGGCCTGCTGAGCCAGCGTCTGGTTCAGCTGATATGTCCGCACTGCCGTCGCCCCTGGCATGAGGTGGCGACCGAGCGCACGGATGATGAACGGCGCCTGGTGGAAAGCGTCTGCAACCCGGACCAGGTATATCTGCGAAATCATGAAGGCTGCCCGCACTGCTGGCGTGGCGTGACAGGACGAACGGTGATCGCAGAAGTCATCTCCCCGGATGCCCGTTTTTTCCAGTTGTACCGGGAAAAGGGGCGTATTGAGGCCAGAACATACTGGCACCGGGAGCTGGGCGGCATGACACGAAATCAGCATCTGCTGGGAAAAATCAACAGCGGACAGGTTGATCCGCTGGCGGCCCATTACATCTCTCCCATCGACGAGGACAGCTATACGCTGCTGCACTGACATGAGATTTCTGGAAAAACTCAACAACACCGACATTGAGCTGACAGCACTGACTGTCTGGATAGCCAGAAAAACCTTTGCCCTGAACCGGGTGGAGTTCTACGAAGCCCTGGGCGGCATGATACGTGACGGAACGCCGTCCCTGCGTGCACTCGAATTTCTCTGCGAGATCGAAACCGATTTTGGTGAAAAGAAAGGCACATCCGGCATGTATTTTCTGGCAAAAGAATGCATCGATTCCATCAAAGCCAGCGGCATGTTATCCGGTGCCCTGTTAACCTGGGTGCCACCGGAGGAAGCCACGTTAATCAGAAACGGGGAAGAGCGCGGAAATATTGCCGACGCCCTTTTCCAGGTGGCCAGAACCGTTAAAGCCCGGCGGGAAATGACATCCAGCCTCATTGCCGTCTGCCTCTACCCCCTTCTGCTGCTTTCGCTCTGTGTGGTGAATATGTACAACGCCCATACCCGTATCATCCCCATCGTCAGTGCGTTTGCTTCAGAAGATAAATGGTCATTCCAGATGAAATTGCTTGCCGGCATGTCGGAATTTTTCATCGGGTACGGATTCTGGCTCTGTGGGACCATTTTCGCCCTGACGCTTCTGATCCGTTTTTCATTCAGCCGGTATACCGGCCCCGGCCGGAGGATGCTGGACAAGGCTCCCCCCTGGTCACTGTATCAGACCTTACACGGGGTGAATTATCTGTTCAGTATTTCATCCATGCTGCAGATTAATATTCCTCTTTCGCAGGCGCTGCTCCGAATGGAAAAAGGTGCAGAAAAGAATAAATGGTTAAAGGAGAGAATTCAGGCAATACGAAAACATGTATTATCCGGTCAGAATCTGGCCACAGCAATGCGAAATTCCGGTTATGATTTTCCGTCCAGAATATGCATCAATAAACTGCTCCTGAACTCCGAAAGGGAGGACAGTGTGGCAACCATGGCACTCTATGCCGATCAGTGGCTGGAGGAAGCAAAAAAACGGGTAAAACGAATTGGATTAATTATTACCGGTATATCAGGAGGTTTTGTCTTCTTTTTTATTCTTAACATGATATCTGCCATCTACAGTATCAGCGACATGCTGAAACAATAATCCCGCATACAGAATATTTCTGAAACATCCCATAAACCAGGAGTGATATATGAACTTCAGATCATGTCTTTATTCTTATTTTGCTTTAAAAAAAGAGAAAGAGGAGGATAAAGGTTTAACATTACTGGAAATTGCCGGTGCACTGATTATCATCGGTATTGTGGTAGCTCTCGCAATGAGTCAGATGTCCAGCACAATGTCATCCAGTGATAACCAGCGTGAACTGAAAAACCTGCAGACTATTGCAACAAAAATGAAGCAGTACAAGTTCCAGGGCAGATATACCGGCACAGATTATATCAAAACCCTGACAGAAAGCGGTTCCCTGCCAGCTGATATGATCGCCGGAAGTAACAAGGCCAAAAATGCATGGGGAGGCGATGTCACCATTGCAGCAACAAGTAATAAATACGGTTATACCATAACCAGTAAAGCCGTACCGAAAGAAAACTGTGTTGAGCTGATTAACAGTCTGCGCAGTTCATCCATGTTCACAAAAATCAAAGGTCAGACACCTGCCAGTGTGGATCCGGTAACGGTATGCTCTGCCGCCACAAACGATATCACGCTCGAAACCAGCAGTTAATATCCTGACACAGCGCCCCCCGGGGCGCTTTTCCGGAGTGTATCCGCATGAAGTGGTTATTTTTTTCTGCCGTGATTTGTCCGTTATTTTTCGCTCTTCCCGCTAAGGCTGCCGCCACAAACACATTACTGGACAGTTGCTTTATTCAGGCCGGAAAACGCTACCAGATTGCGCCTGATCTTCTTAAAACCATTGCACAGCAGGAAAGCAGTCTGGTCGCCACTGCGATAAATCACAATAAAAACAAATCCGGAAAAATCATCAGTACGGATTACGGGATTATGCAGATTAATTCAGTGCATATTCCTGAGCTGAAAAAGCTTGGAGTCATTAAAGACAAAAATGACCTGCTTAATAATCCCTGCCTGAATATTCAGACCGGGGCCTGGATACTGGCCCGCCATTTTCAACGCTGCGGCGTTAACTGGGAATGTCTGGGCAGCTATAACGCCGGTTTCAGCAAAAATAACACAGCCCGGCGCATGATATATGCCCGAAAAATCCACAACCGGTATTTCAGACAATATTAATAAATACGAGGTGACGGTGAGCGCATTACTGAGCATGACAATAATAATCATCATCCTGGCGGTTATTCTTTATCTTGCATACAGCACCGCCGCTCTCTACCTGTCAGCAGTACACGACACCCGGCCGCCCAGGCCGGTGGTGTACGTGTGTTGCCTTCTGGCCATAGTGAGTGTCAGCCTCAACGGCGCATATGGTGTTGAAGCCACGGGGCTGTTATTCCTTTCCATTCTGACGGGATTATTAACTGTAATGACGCTGACGGACATCGCCGTCTGTCGGCTTCCCCGGATATTCACGCTTTCACTGATTGTTCTGGGGGCAGCGTTCAGGTACAGCCTGGAGGAGCTCACATACAGCCTCCTCAACGCATCACTCTGGTTCGGCATGACATACCTGCTACGGCAGTTTTTCATAACGGCAAAAGGAACAGAAGCACTCGGCCTTGGTGATGTATTCCTGATAGCAGGAATTGCAATGTGGACACAGCCACAACACACGCCGCTGCTAATCACCGCCGCAGCTTCCGGGGCATTTCTGTTTATCCTCCTCTTCTGCCGTCGCAGACGTCAGCAGGCACTGCCGTTCGCCCCGTTTCTCTGCGCATCACTGTATGCACTAACCCTCCTCCCTGATTCCGTTTTCCGCACTTCGGAGATATTCACGTGAAAAAGTTCAGACACGATGACGACAAAGGTTTTATTCTGCTTGAAATACTGGCGGGACTGATAGTGATTGGTATCGCCACGCCGCTGATTTATTCCGAAATAGAAAACTGGCTGAATGAACAGCTTTACCAGAGTGCTGCTTCTCATGCAGATGCCTACAATACCGCAGCCAGAAATTACATTGCCGATAACAATGCCACTCTGCACAACGGCAGCCTTCCGGCAAACTTTACAGCCGATGATTTGATTCGCAAGGGATACCTGAAACAGGGATTTAATCGTTCTCCGTTTGGGCAGAGTTATATCACGGGTATCCGCCGTAACCAGACTACAGGACGTCTTGAAGCCCTGACCTGCTCAACAGGGGGGCAGAATATCAAAGAAGATGGTCTGCGCAGTGTGGCAGGACAGCTTCCCGGGCTGGGTGGTTATATTGGTAAAAACGGAACAGCAACCGGCGCATTCGGCGCCTGGACAGACAAACCGGGGGATTACGGACTCACCTGTTCGGCAGGTCACATTGCCGTCGTCATGACGGGTGATGATCTGCAGGAAAGCGACAGGTTGTATCGTTTTCAGGTCCCGGGGAGACCAGAGCTGAACCAGATGCACACCGCCATCAACATGGGCGGAAATGACATCAATAACGCCGGTAACCTCAATGGTCAGAAAGCCACGGTGAAAGGCGATATAACCAGCGAAGACGGCTGGCTTATCACCAGAAACAACAAGGGGTGGATGAACACGACGCACGGAGGCGGTTTCACCATGACTGACAGCCAGTGGATACGCGCCGTCAATAACAAAGGGATCACCACCGATGGTGAAATCAAAGGGGGCAAAGTCAGCGGTGGAACGATCCGGTCTGACGGTCGTCTTTCCACAGGTGAGTATTTACAGCTGGAAAAAACAGCCACCGCAGGTACTTCCTGCTCACCGGACGGACTTGTAGGCCGCGACAGTAAAGGGGCAATACTTTCGTGCCAATCCGGTATGTGGGCAGGTTTTGAATCCTACCCTGTCGGAAGCCCTATACCGTGGCCATCAGCCACCCCTCCACAAGGCTACCTGGTGATGAACGGGCAGTCATTTTCATGTTCCCGGTATCCTCAGCTTGCCCGTGCTTATCCCGGGTGTAAGCTGCCGGATTTGCGCGGTGTTTTTATCCGTGGCTGGGACAACGGACGTGGGCTGGATGGAGATCGGAACAGACATCTCCTGAGTTATCAGGCCGATCAATCCGGTGTCTATCATGAGCGTGGGGGATGGCTGAAAGGGCATCACAGCGGTATGCCTTACTGGGCCCAGGGAAGCACAACGGAAATGCGCCCCAAAAACATTGCCTTTAACTACATCGTCAAAGCAAGCTGATGCATTTAAGGCGTATTAACTTTTAACTTACAGCAACGTATTTTGACCCAGACCATGCTTCCCGAATACCCCGGTTTACCTCTGTACGCTCTGAATCCTGCCGCACCATAGCCGGCTTTGCCGTCACAGACGGCAAAGCCGTTTGAGCCACTACCCCAGTTCGCATAAACCGGTTTTCTGGAGTCTTCTTCTGCGTCATAACAGGCCGAATAATCAAAAACCAGTGCATCGCTGATATTATTCTTCCAGACACCGGATTGGCACGAAAGTATTGCATTTCTGTATCCAGCCTCCTACCTTCCCCGTTTTTATCGTGGAAGGCAGATATGTTTCAAAAAAACAAAACTCGCAAAATGTCCCTCAGCCGGGCACTGGACAAATACCTGAAGACTGTTTCCGTCCATAAAAAAGGTCATCTGCAGGAGTTTTATCGCGTCAATGTGATTAAACGTCACCCTATGGCCGATCGCTATATGGATGAAATCACTACCATTGATATCGCCGGTTACCGGGATCAGCGTTTAGCTCAAATTAACCCACGAACAGGGCGTCAAATCACCGGAAATACCGTCCGTCTTGAACTTGCCCTTTTATCATCATTATTCAATATCGCCCGTGTGGAATGGGGAACATGCCGTATGAATCCTGTTGAACTGGTCCGAAAACCGAAAATCAGTAATGGCCGCGACCGCCGACTGACTTCTGGTGAAGAACGCCGCATTTCCCGCTATTTCAGAGATAAAAATCAGCAGCTCTACGTTATCTTTCATCTGGCCCTGGAAACAGCAATGCGACAGGGGGAAATCCTCACATTACGCTGGGAACACCTCGATTTGCAGCACGGAGTGGCGCATCTTCCTGAAACGAAAAATGGTTTACCACGCGATGTTCCACTCTCCCGGAAAGCTCGCAACTACCTGCAAATTCTGCCACAACAGATAAACGGCAATGTGTTCAGTTACACCTCATCCGGTTTCAAAAGCGCCTGGCGTACCGCACTTCTGGACCTGAAAATAGAAAATCTGCATTTTCACGATCTCCGTCATGAAGCCATCAGCCGATTTTTCGAACTTGGTACATTGAATGTCATTGAAGTTGCCGCTATTTCAGGCCACCGCTCCCTGAACATGTTAAAACGGTACACGCATCTCCGGGCATATCAGCTGGTCAGCAAACTCGATGCCAGGCGTAAACAGACCAGCAAAATTTCCCCTTATTTTGTTCCCTACCCTGCAACTGTCGGGTACAGAAACGGGCTGTTTGTCGTGACACTGCACGATTTCGACCTTGAAACCCGTGCAGAAACCCGGGAACTGGCTATATCTCATGCCAGCGTATTGTTGCTGCGCACACTGGCACAGGCGGCTCAGCGGGGTGAACGCGTTCCCACGCCAGGCGAGCTACCCGCAAACATTGATGAACGGGTCATGATTTGTCCGTTAACAAACTGAAGGCATATCAGAATGAAAATAAACTATAAATTCCGGATTAACTTAATCACAGTCCTTCTGTCTCAGCTCCTGATACAGATATATATGTGGCATAACATTCCGGTATCCGAACATATCCCTCCACCCATTATATTCCTTATATCCATATTTTTATCAGGTCTGGCCATCTGTACTGCATTCTGGCTGGCATATGACAGTGACAGATTTAAGCAACTCTCACTGCCAAAGCAAATTATTCTGTTAGTACTATATACTGGCGGATTCAATTTTTTAATATTATACGACTTCATGTAATACGCAACAGTTCTGGAAACAACCTTATGACATTATAAACAAGGGTACCTTCAATGCTAATCCCCCACAACAAAACAAACGGCCACTTTATTCTTTTGCTTTCTGTTAACTCATTTATATAAACTTGTATAATCGCAATAAACCAGAAGAAGACAAAAACAAATGAAAGACATAATGCACCTGTAAATAACATACTTATAAAGGTCCATTCCTGCCGACACAGGACAATAATCATTGATACCAGCACCACAATAGCTGCATTACCTAACAGAGTTTCACGAATAATATTCCTTATAATTTCCAGTTTTTCCTTATGCTGTTTTATTTTCATACGAACCTCATAGATTTCATCCCGAAAAGGAAACGATGATACAACAGAATACTTTCACAGCCACTCTGCGGCATAATGCCAGACCAGCGGCATGCTCAGTCACTTCCTGTCCGAATCCTTTTCATTCGCCCTTAAAACAGAGTTGCAAACACTCTTGAAACACACTCGATCATAACGATCGAAATAACTCGCTTCCGTTTAAAAAACACTCTCTTTAGACTCAATTTATGAACAAAACACGCTGACCCGCATGGAGGTGAAATGAAAACTGACAGCACAGGTATTGCCGCCCGTATGATGCTCTCCCTGGACAGGGAGCGAATTTGCGAATGCCTGCTCAGTCATCGCCAGCTGCAGTCCACACCCCTGCAGGTTCGTTATCCGCAGGGAGTCAGGGATGCCCTTAGTATCATGAGCGAACAGCTTTCTCTTTCCGTCTCTGACCTGACGCGTATCCTGGTCGAAGACGCGTTAAGTGAAATGTTTCTTCCTGCAGATAACATCGTCCGCCGTCTTCTCAGCAGGATGGAGCACATCATGCAGGCACATGATATCAGCGCAACAACGATGGCTGCATTACTGGCCCCCTGGAATATCCGCCCTGCCGTCTTCCGGGAGCCGGACAGGCTCACTGACTATCTGACCGGGGAGATTCTTGCAGCACTGGCTGACTGGTTTTATCTCAGTCCGGAATGGCTGAACGGCAGGGTGCATTATCCACTGTATCGTCCGGGAGACTGGCCAGCCACACAGGAGATATTCTGCAGGATTATTTCAGCCCGCGAGAATATGGACATTATTCTCTGGCATGGTTTTCCGTTTGCCGGAACGCATTCCGGAGAATATTGCGGCGTTCTGCTCAGGCAGAAAAAAGAAATTAATAACACCATTATTTATCCGGTACTTTCGTTATATCCGGTCAGAATGGATATAGAAAAAGAAGGCTGGTTTCAGATGGCCCGAAAAATATCTCCGGATATCCCTGTTCGCGCCGTAACACTCACTCCGGCACAGGCAGAATATCTGATAACAGGAAAAATATTACCCACTGCGTTATTCAGGGTTCCGTTATCCCCCTGGTAATAATACTGAGCAATAAACCGGAATAATACACCAACTGTTTTTAATGGCACAGCCGTGCCCTCTGTTGTTATACCCAAAATACCTCAATACAGGAAACTGAAATGATGATGAAAAAGCATATTACCCGTACTCTCATCGCGTCTGCCGTTTTATTTTCCTTTAATTCGACTGCAGCAACGTCATATTTTGAAGCCCGCAATGATGCGATGGGAGGAACGGGGGTTGCCTCCTCTCACTATGGTGTGGCCCCACTGGCAAACCCGGCACTGCTGACAAAATCCGGTGCAAAAGATGACTTCAGTCTTCTGCTTCCGTCCGTGGGTGCGCAGCTGTCCGATCCAGGTAATATCGCCGACAACGCCGACAAAATCAGCGACGACTGGAAAGCCTTCGACCGTGCCGTCGACAGCCACTCCGGGGTACCGCAGACAGCGGCCCGCCTGAAAGAGAGACTGCAGGACTTCCGGAACACCCATGCCAGCGCACAGGCCGGGGTCTCTGCTGTGGCGGCCCTTCCCGGTGATACCCTCGCTGCTGCACTGATGCTGAAAACGTTCGGGACTGTCAGCGTCGACGGTAAAGTCAGCGATGCCGACCTGAACTATCTGGAAAGCATTGCAGACAGTGGCAGCCAGGATGTGGATAAAAACAGACTGACCTCACAGGCTTTTGCCCGTGCCGCACTGATCACCGATGTGGGCGTTGCGCTGGCCACTGAACTGGAAACGGCCGGACAAAAATGGTCACTGGGCTTCACACCAAAATTCCAGCGTGTTGACCTGTTTAACTACAATACGCTGATCAAAAACTATGACAGCAGCGCATTCAAAGGTGACCGTTACCACAACACCCAAAACGGTATTAACGCTGATATCGGTGCCAGCATGGACCTGGATGACAACTGGACGCTGGGTCTGGTCGCACAGAACCTGATCCCACGCAGCATTGAGACCAAAGAGGTACATGGTGTCACTGAAACCTTCAGGATCCGTCCGCAGGTAACGACCGGCGTATCATGGCACAACGACATGTTCACCACGGCACTGGATGTGGATCTGACCCCGGCCAGCGGCTTCACATCAGACAGCAAACGTCAGTTTGCCGCCGTTGGTGCTGAGTTTAATGCCTGGAAATGGGCACAGTTACGTACCGGTTACCGCCAGAATCTGGCCAGCAACAACGGCAGTGCATTCACTGCCGGGATTGGGCTCTCACCGTTTGATGTGATTCACATTGATGTCGCCGGCCTCGTGGGCACCGACAACAACTACGGTGCCATTGCTCAGTTACAGTTCACCTTCTGATTATCACGCCCCGGGACGCCCGGGGCTTCTGACCTGAATCTGCTCGTTTCCGCTCTTCTGGCCACTCACCGCCAGTCCTGTTCATTATTTTCCGGATAAAACCATGCAAAAAAAACGTATCACCCTTGCAGGGGGAGTTGCCATGCTCTGTCTGAGCGGCTGTCATCTTCCCCCGGATAATACCGCACCGGCCAGGAAGTACGGTGCAGCTTCTGAAGTCGCTGTCACACGACATGCACAGTATCAGTTGTGGGAGCAGGGCACGTATTCTGCAGCCCTGCCTTCCCGCCAGCCCGGAGGCAGCCTGCAGGCTCACAGCGGGCGGTTTTCCTTTGACTGGGAAGGCGATGCTCTGGAGCTCCTGAGCGAGCTGGCCCGTCTGCGCGGACAACAGTTCAGTTACAGCGGCGTGCGTCTTCCCCTGCCCGTCTCACTCCATGTACGCGATATGACCTTCGCTGATGCCCTTCGTCTCACAGAGGCCCAGACTGCCTGGCGGGCAGTCCTCTCACAGTCAGCCGGGCGTTTACATCTTTCCTATATGCCAACGGAGAAAAAATGAAAAAACAGGTCTGTCTCCTGCTGTCCGGGCTCCTGCTGGCAGGCTGTGCCGGACAGCACCATCGCCCCCCTGCCGGTATGGCAGGCAATTTACCACCGCCGGATCTCCGGGCATGGCTGACGCCCACTGACAACCAGGATGACGGCATTTCAGACACCCGTCGCCAGATGCTCACGGACGCCGGACGAACGCTGGGATTCCGTGGCGGAAAAGCACAGCGCTCATGGGAACTGATTCAGGCACTGAATGCCCGGGAAAGTACACTGAATGCCCTGTATGACTTCCGTCCCCTTATCAGCAGGGAAGGCTGGCTACCCCCTGTTATTGATGAAGCGCAGGATGTTGCTCACATTCAGCCTGACCAGATAAGAACCGCGTCCCGTGTCTGGACCATCCTGCGTCCCGAACGTTTTGTCAGTAACCCGCCGGGCTGGCGTGACTGGCTTCTGCGGGGGCTTTCCACTACCGCCACCCCGGGAACTGAGGGCCGTGTTGTACCGGAAGACCGCGCACAGCGCAGACTCTGGGAAAACGCACTCCGCCAGGGCTGGCAAGAAGGCCGTGACAACGCTGACCTCACCCTGGAAGCCAACCAGAAACGCCTGACCCGGGATTACCGGGGAATGATGCTTTATGCCCTGCTCTGGCGTCAGGGCATGATCACACGCCCGGATGTGACTGAACAGCGGCAGACCGTCACCGGTAACGGCAGGAAACTCATCACTGGCGATCGCGTCCGCCGCCTGAAAACACATGCTGAATTTACGCTGCAGAAATCGCGCTGGCGCCCTCTTGTCAGCACCGAAGGAGAGAAAAATGATATCACCAGATGACTTCGGTACCTTCCCCTTCTCCCGTTTTACGGCAGAAGAGTTTCGCCATTTTTTTGCCTGGTGTGCCCGCCACCGCGTCAGTGATATTGATCTGACCGGCGGTTCACCGGTATCCGTCAGTCGCTTTGGACGGCGGGTTCGCTCATCCGTAAATCCCCTTCCGTCCTCCATCATGATGGCACTGAGTGATGAGCTGTTTGGGCGGGAGGTTCTTCCCCGGGTTCTGTCAGGTCATCCCGTGGATCGTACCATTCAGGTCAGCGGAGATGCCTCCGGCCGCTATGGCCTGCAACGAGGTCAGCGTGTTCGCCTGCGCTGCCACCTGATACAGGGAACATCGGCAACAGAAGAAAAAGCCATTTCCGTCACCATGCGGGTGATCCCGTCAGATATTCCGGACATCCTCACTATGAATATTGAACCGGATCTGCTGGATGCCATGCTCAGAAAAACCGGCCTGGGCTTCATCTGCGGAGAAACCGGCTCCGGGAAATCCACACTGGCGGCGGCACTGTATCGCCACATTCTGAAAAATTTCCCCGATCGCAAAATAGTGACCTATGAAGATCCGGTGGAATACATTCTGGGCGGAGAGAATGACCTTCTGCCTCCCCATCAGGCCGAAATCGGGCGCGATGTGGAAAGTTTTGCTGCAGGACTTCGCTCTGCCGTTCGCCGTAATCCGGACATCATTGGTATCGGTGAAATCAGGGATTATGAAACAGCAGATGCCGCAGTCCAGGCGGGTAATACCGGACACTTTTGTATCGGCACCATGCACACAAAATCACCCGGAGAAACCTTTGCCCGCCTGCTGGGATTGTTTCCTCCTGAAATCAGGGATTCGATGGCTGCAGCCACGCTTTCCCTCGTACAGTTCATTCTGGTGCAGGTACTGGTCAGAACAAATGACGGCGGCAGGCAGGCTGTCCGGGAATACATCGTCATGACTGACGAACTGCGCAATACGCTCTCCGGACAATCCCATGCAACATGGGGACATTACATTGACGAAATCATTCGTCAGGAAAAACGGCGGATAAGGGATCAGGTTCTGACCATGTATCAGAACGACCGCATTGAGAAATCAGAAGCAGCGCTCTTCATCCCGGCCGGAGAGTTCCCCCGATGAAACGCGAAGGCTTCTGGCGGGATGTAACACCACCGCTCAACATTTATGGTGTCCCCCTGCCGTTTACCATGATTTACCTGCTGTTGTTTCCGTATCCGTCAAAAACGACATTCTGGGTGTGCAGCGGCATTCTGCTGTTTTTTGTGCTCCTGGGGTACTCAGGATGGACTGTCCGGACGCTCTGCCGGCGTCTGTACAGCCTGGTGCAGGGTAAACAGGCGTCAGGCCGTCCCTGGTGGTACCGGCATCGCACAGAATTACCCCGTGAATGGCGCGGAACGGAATAACCCTCTTTTGGTTACCATCCCGGCAGAAGAACTGAGGGTGAAAAAGACAGGCGTATATTAATGACTATGAGTCTTAACGCTGAGATCCGTGATAATCTTCGCTTCGGTCCGGAGTCTTAAAACCGGCATCTGGTAAGAACAACGTGGGTAACACGGTGAATGCCAGCGTCCGTTACTCCTTCTGATAAAAAACAAGGGGCCGCCCGCCGGCCCTGATATTGCGGAGACAATATGTTTTACCCTGCTGTTGACTATCTTGTGATTATTCTGCTTCTTGCCTTTCTCATGGTGACTTTATTTGCCTGTATCTTCTGTCTCAGACACGAATATATAAGAAAAGAATCAGAAAAACGAAAAAAGGACTTTTTCAAGAAAAAAGAATTGAATATCACTGAGTTTTCATGGTTCAGGTACAACCAGCATAATGAGACCGGAATTAATATTACCATGGATAAAACCATCATCGTGATGGTGGCTGTGAACGGCCGTATGTTCAGTAAAAAATACAGTATAACCTCACTTACATTTGACACAAAAAATATTACCGAAGCGGCACTATATGAAAACGGCATTGTCACCCGTAAGCTCACGCTTCATCGACATGTCAGTGATGACAGGCCTGCAGGCGTTCCATCGAAACAGCCCATAAGAACAATCCGCCTCTGTATCAGACAAAAAGAACACACCGACGATATTTCTTTCATCCTCTACCAGGGACGTCTTGAACAACGAGGACATAACTACACTATAATAAAAGGCAAGGCTAATTCTGTTATCCTGTTATTAAAAATGCTGCTGACAAACAAAATATAAACCCGCTGCTCCTGTTGTTATTCAGACGGGGGCAGAACAAAGATAATATTTCATAATTTTACCCAAAATACTGATATTCATACCTGCTTGTTATTCTCACATTAATCTATCTTCGTTCTGTTAACTACTGCTGAACGCAAGCCGTTCTCCTTACCGGAATACGGGCAATTCTGTTCAGCCATCCGGAGCCAGCACAATGAAATCACCTTACATTACCCGGCATGCCGTCCCACATGACGCGCAACCTGAACCACACCGCATTACCCCGTGAATGGCACGGACCAGCATCACCCTCTTTTGTTCATCATCCCGGCGTATCACAACGCCCTCATCTTTAATCCCCGGAGAACGACATGAAGTCCAGATATCGAACCTGGCTTGCTGTCCCGCCTGAGGAGACAGAAGCCGTAAAAAATGCAGTTCCCCCGTTAAATGGCCGCAAAGCTGTCGCATGGGATCCAGAAAAAAAGCTCTGGTATGCCCGGGCGGGTACCGAACTTTCACTGCTGGAGCGCTGGTTACCCCGGCCACAGGAACTGTCGATGGATGCCGGCGATCCGGTCACTGAATTTGCTCAGGTCCTGGAAAACGCCGGGCTGGTTATTCAGGGATTGCCACAGATGGACGGAGCCATACACAGAGTGGCCACCCGGGATGACAAAAAAGGGGCCAAAAGTGGCGCATACAGGGCCTATCTTGATGGTCGTCCCGCCGGCTGGTACCGCGACTACCGGAGCGCCGATGACAGTCCCACAAACTGGGTATTTTCCGGCGGAGAACAACACGATCCTCTGGCCAGACTGCATCTGCGGGCATTCGCTCAGCAACAGCGCGATGATAACGCACGTAAACTGCAGCAACAGTATAACAAACAGGCCGGCTATGCCCGCTCCTATATTAACGGGTTGCCACAGGCAACAGCACATGAATACCTGACGCGCAAGGGCATCCGGGCCGCGCCTGGCGTGCGGCTGAATAATAAAAATGAGCTGGTTATTCCCTTCAGCAACGGCCGGGGAGAAATACGTTCGTACCAGCGTATTCCGGTCACCGGCGGGAAGGATGCCCGCATTCTGAAAGACTCCGAGAAAACCGGCAACTGGTTCACCTTCGGAACCCCGGAAAATGGCCGTCCCCTGTTATTTGCAGAAGGTTACGCTACTGCCGCCTCCCTGCACGAAGCAACCGGCCTTCCGGTTCTGATGACAGTTGATGCCAGCAATATGATTGCCGTGGCAGAAAATGCCCGCCAAATCTGGACTGACAGCCCCTTTGTCTTCTGTGCCGACAACGATCATCAACGGGAAATTAACAAAGGGGTTTTTAGTGCAACAAAGGCCGCAGAAGTCACGAATGGCGAAGTCATTATTCCGGCCTTTACGGAGGCGGAAAAAGCACAGGGACTGACCGATTTCAATGACCTGGACGCCAGCCGGGGACGGGACGACTTTCAGAATGCCATGAACGCACAGTTAAAACATATCGGTATCCCCACACCCAACAGTGACACTGCCGACAATCGTGAGGCTGTCGTGATCGGCAACCTGATATTCACACCGGTAAAAGATGAGAAGCCACAAATGTCCCCTGAAAACAGACAGAGCACAGCCCCGGAAACGGAGCTGGCGACACAGGATACGCCTTATGACACCCACTCCGACGATACAGAAAACCAGGCATATGAAGATGACTATGCCGCCTATGCATCCCTGCAATCAGTAACTGCGGAGACGTTATCCCCGGATAAACCACTGGAGAATATTGCGTCTGCCGCTGATACCGGCACAGAGAATACCTCTGCGGCTACCGCTGGCGACCAGGAAGACCTCAATACAGACGCCACAGGTACAGACACCGCTCACAACAGCGACACAGCAGAAACAGGAACGCTTCCTGAACCTGCCGGGATGCAGTCCGTGCAGCAGGCAACCACTGAACCGACCGCAGAAGATAAACCACACGAGAACGTTGTTTCCGCTGCCGATACCAGAGAAGAAAATGCCTCTGTGGCTACCGCTGATACCGGTGAAGAAAATGCCTCTGTGGCTACCGCTGATACCGGTGAAGAAAATGCCTCTGCCACCACCGCTGACAACCAGAGCACGCAGGCAGAAGAACATCTCCGGAGTGAAGACACACCGGAAACCTCCCTCTCCGACGCGGCCGGGACACAGCACACCACCACAACGCAGTCTGAAGAACAAGTGCAGGTTTCCATGGCCAGCGCTGACGACTGGAGCGCATTTGCGGAAGATCTCAACGCTGACACTCCGGGGGCCCCCACTGTTCACAACACCGACAACGCGGAGACAAACACAGTTTCTGAACCGGCCGGGATGCGGCCAGTTCAGCAGGTGACCACTGAACTGACGGCAGAAGATAAAGCACAGGAAAAGAGCGTTGCGTCTGCCGCTGAGACCGGCGCAGAGCACTCCTCTGACATCACCGATGACAACAGGAACGCACCCGCTGAGGAGCTCAATGCCGATGCCACGGTTGCTGTTCACAACACCGGCACAGCAGAAACAGCCTCACCTTCTGAACCTGCAGAAACTCAGCCAGTCCGGCAGGCCACCGCTGAACCGACGGCTGAAGATAAACTGCAGGAAGAGCGTCTTGTGTCCGCCACTGAGACCAGCACAGCGAATGAAGCAGCCCGCCCTGAAACGCCATCGCTTTTCAGCCGTCTGCGCCGTTTTCTGACCGGTGGGAAATCACGCACCTCAGAACCTTCCGTTATTCAGGAGAAAAAGCCCACGGAGGCTGAAACAGCAACAGAGGAGGTCGCACCACCATCACCACCGGAAACCAGCCCGGAAGACACATCGTCAGCGGAACCGGACACGATTATCTTTGCACCCCGCCGTCCCGACAGTCCGCAGCGGCACAACCTGGACGAGATCCTTAAAAATCTTACACACAAAGAGTTTCCCGACAGGACTGCGCTCTACAGCGTTGACGGTGAACCCGCCTTCCTGGACAGACTCTACTGTCTCGAAATGGTGGATGGCGCCAGCGCGGATGACAAAAAGGTCCTGGCTGCCCTTGCTGTGGCCACCAACTTCTATGGCGGCGTTATCGAGCTGACCGGCAGTGATGCCTTTAAGCAAAAAGCCATGCAGCTGATTGTCGAATACGACATCAAGGTTCGCATGAAACTCCCGGCCCAGCGGGCAGCACTGGAAAAACTCCGCAAGGAAAAAGAGATGGCGCATGATGCCATTGTCACCCACAGACCCACGCCGGAACTCAACCGCCAGTCACCGGAAGAGACAACAATGGCCCAACCGGCTCCCCCTGTGTCACCGAAGGCAGAGGCTGAACAAACAGCAGGCAGTACGGCTGAAACACCGCATCCGGAAGCGCCGGTCACGGCAAAAGCTGAAGCCCCCCGGGCCGACAGACCGGAACACCCCGCCGCCCCGTCGTCTGCGCCAGAAAAAGCCCCTGTCAGTGCACAGCCGCAGCAACCCGACACACCGGAGGAAGAGCCGCCCGGCAAGCTCAGCCCCGGTGAAAGTGTGACTGCCGTCCTGACAAACTACGGAGAAAAAGAGTATGCGCCCGGAAAAGGGCGCTGCTTTTTTGTGGAGCTCACCAACCGCAGTGGCAAACGGGAATACTGGGGAAACGGTCTGGAAGAACTGGTCAAAAACCATCAGAAGGGTGACCCCGTCACACTGACACTGCAGGCGAGAGAAACATTCCGGCTGTCCGGTGAAACGCGGGATCGTATCCGTAATATCTGGGCCATAACCCCGGTCAGTAACGGCATTACCGTTAATAATGACCAACCTCATGCGGGTCAGCATACCCTGGAGTTTCCGATGGCAACATTCAGCCAGGTGATGTTACAGATGCAACAACACTGGCCACAGATAATGCAGGAAGTTCGCTCCCCCAAAAATCCTCCCAATAATCTGTACATTGGTGAAGACAGGCAACCTGCATCAGCACCTCAGGATCAATCAATGCGACTCCCCCTCGCTGGTAATGCCCCCAATGAACTGATACCAGCCATCGCCTCTGCCGATAAGGACAATCGTCAGTTGAATCTTCTGCTGGTCCACAGCGCAGATGATCATCTGCAGGGCGTGGTCCGCCTGAACGGCACCCTTTACCCGGCACTGGCCACCCCGTCAGCTGACAACCGTCAGCTGGTTATCAATGCCCTGACGGATAACGGTCTGCAGTTTGCCGGTTACGGTGAAGCTGTTAACCATGATGAGAATAATCATCAGCGTCCGTCCCCACAAATAATGCAGTTTCACCTGAAGCAACAGGACTCCCCGTTGTTTGCCGCCATCCACAAACCGGAAGAGCAACCGGACAAGCTTTTCCGCTCTCTGGGTTTTGAGCAGACCTGGAAAGAGTGGTCTGACAGCCAAAAGGCGGAGGACAGGCAGGAAAAAACTCTGCAACAGGCACAATCCCACAGCCCCGGCCGATGAGCCGGTAAGGACGACCATGAACATGAAAAAAACGCTGCTGGTCATACTGACCGGCATCACCCTGGCATCACCGGTGGCAGGTGCCGCCACCTGCCGGGCGGGGGCCGCTGCCGAAGCCGGCAGCAGAGCCGCCTGGGAGCGGGCGCGCACAGCCAGCCAGGCATGGTCACAGCGGGAGAATGACGTCGCCTCCTCCCTGCAGTCCTGCCTGTCCCGCATCAAGGACATCAGTATCACTCTTCCGCAGTTCCCCAGCCTGGACAAGCTCCTCCGCGACCTGGAAAACCAGGTCTGTGATGCCGTCGTGGATCGGGTGAATGACCATCTTCCGGGGAATATCGACCCCTGGAAAGACTACAACCTCTGAACAGGAGCACCATGAGCGAAGCACAACCCACCTCCCCTGTCTCACCGGAAGCGGATAACAGCGGAGATATTTATAACCCCGTGCTCAGAACCATCGCACAGTCAGAACAACGGGCCGCGCTGGTACCCGGTCTGGTCAGGGCGTTGCTGTACAGCGGCGCAGCACTCTGCATCAGCCTGGTGGCTAATGGCATACAGTACTGGCATGCCACCGGCGTGACGCGCGAATACTTTGCCACTGACAATGGCCGACTGGTCCGTCTGGCACCAACCAGCCAGCCGGCCTGGAGTCAGAGCGACGTCATGAACTTTGGCAGCATGACGCTGAGCGAAGCCTTCAATCTCGATTTTGTCCACTACCGAAAACAAATCACGACACAGGCCCCCCGCTTTTCCGAAGCCGGCTTTGCCGGCTATGTGAATGCCCTTCAGGCCTCGAACATTCTCGACACTATTAAAAAGGAGAAATTTAACCTCACAACCACTATCGGGGCAGGTACCCTGGTCAACCAGGGACAGATGGAGAACGGCGTCTGGTTCTGGAAATTCCAGTATCCGGTCAGGATGCGCCTGGTCGGTCAGACCAGCACCCGCCCCGAACAGGCCTTCACCTTTGAAATCACTGTCCGGCGCGTTGACCCCCGCATCAAACCCGGCGGCATGGAAATCAGCCAGATGGTTTCCCGTAACGCCGCAGCAGGAATCTGAGACTCATATCATGCACATACATCATCTTATTGGCGCACTGCTTATTGTGTGCGGCACTGTCACAGCTGCAGATAACCCGGGCTGGAAAAATGCACGAAGCCCGCAGACCGGCGGAAAGACCGCACAGGCAACCGGGAACACCCCGGCAGGCGGTCCCCCGCCAGCCGCACAACTCCCGGGAAACCTGCCGCCTCCCGGCGCTGCTCTTGTACAGGAAGGCGCATCGCTGGATTCTCCCCTGAATGCCGGTGAAATTCGTGAACTCCGTGGGATAATGGCCGATAACGAACGGGCCATCAGTGCCCCGCTCACCAGTGTGGTGCCCCGTATCAGTTCCCTCACGGTGAATCTGTCTCCGGGGGCCAGCCTGCCCCTTGTCCGTACCGCTCTGCATAACGTCAGCGTGGTGACCTTCACGGACGTCAACGGCAGTCCGTGGCCACAGTCGGATCCGCCCTATAACGCTGCGCCCGGTCACTTTGACGTGCAGTTCAACGGCAATATGGTGTCCGTCACCCCCCTGCGCGCCTGGGCTGCCGGGAATGTGACGGTCTATCTCAAAGGATTGTCTGTACCGGTCATCCTGAATATCACCAGTGGTGAAACAGACACCACTACCCTGAGTCAGGAAATCGACAGTCGTCTGGATCTGCGCATTCCCCGGCAGGGACCTGCCAGCCCGGTGGTGTCCATACCGTCAGAAAAAATTGCCCTGCATGACGCCACCCTGCAGGCCTTTCTGGACGGTGTGCCACCGGATGATCCCGCCATCCGCCGCCTGAAATTCTCCGGTAACGTCCCGGACACCACCATCTGGCAGCACGGCGATGATCTTCTCGTGCGCTCACGGGCCATGCTGCGGGATGAATTTGAACAGACGCTGGCATCGGCTGATGGTACGCGGCTGTGGAAACTGCCGGTGACCCCCTTACTCACCTTCTCCGTGAATGGTCAGTCCGTTCACGTCACCCCGGAACTGGAGTAAATCATGAGCGCAGAACGTAAGCTTCCGGGGAACTCATATTGACGCGTTTTTCAGGCGCGCGTCATCGGCG
>OHAQ01000221.1_pt1 | contig 42976 bp, 45 predicted proteins | sample 1577111 | NCBI WGS metagenome assembly OHAQ01 (sample SAMEA3541549, study PRJEB24748) | human gut metagenome | biome: human gut; feature: human-associated habitat; material: faeces | place: China | collected 2012 | reverse complement strand
GTGATCGTGGACAAAGGATTTTGAGGGCAGCACAGGAAACAGTAATAGAGAGGTATCAGGATGAGGAAGAAGAGAAAGCTGCAAAGGATTGCAGCCGGATATTTACTGAATACAGCCTATTCCTTGACGAAAAGCCAATAAACGGAAGCCTTAACAAGATACTACAAATGAACAGTGAGGCTGATAAGAAACATGTATCTAAAGAAATGCGTGATAAGATTGCTGAAGCCCTACGGAAAGCCTTTATGCAGTCGAATCGCAAATACAGAGAACCGGGTTGGCAACAACTTGAATTGAACTTTGAATGATATGGGAAAGCAGGAAAGTTTGAGTGATTATTATCAGTTCGCAAAGGATTTGGCCAAAGCTGAAAGGGAGCTGAAAATCGAGTGTGCTGAGTGTGAGAAACGGTTGGAACAACTTGTTGAAAAAAGGAGAAATAATTAATGAAAACGAAATTGTATTACCTGTTCCTGGCAGTCATGTGGTGGCTGCTGGGATAGGTGGAAAGGAGAAAAGATGAATAATATATTTACAATTGCTTATTCAGAAGAAGAAGCAAACGAAATAGGGCACTTCATAATGAGCAAAGGTTATGAAGGTGTACAGAATGACAGCTATCGTTATTGCGATACTGAGATAAGTTGGTGTATGAGAAAAAACGAAGAACACCACATAGACCATATCTATGTAGGTGTAAAAGGTTGTCAAATGATTGTTGCAAAGACCAAAAGAGGGCTAAGACGCAACAGCTTAAAATACATTGAGAAGAAACGAAAATTCTATGAACTATTAAGCAGATATTAATAAATGTTAGTTTAGAAATACACCGGAGCCTACGGACTATGACAAGCGGAAGAAGATAGCCAATGGCTCATGCAGGCTCCGGTATGGGAAAAGGTCTTTAAGATTGTGGTACATTAAACATTGTTCTCTTAAATACTATAAGTGTGTATTCTTAGATTAGGAATGAATCAATGCCATGACATCGTTGTATGACATACTTGTTTCCACGTACTGATAGGCGAAATCGTTGAATCCTTGTACTGCTATTTTGATAGTTGTTCCCGGGGCATCTTTAAATTGTGTTTTGTCATAAACTTCAAAAATATAATCTACGTTCAAGGATATAATATCCCCATTTAAGTTTTTAATCTCAATAAATTTAGCCATAATAATTAAGTTTTAGAATTTAACAGAACAAAAATAACAACAAAAAGGGGCATATCCAATATTCATAACGATAAGTTTATAATTTGATACTTTATTATTTTTTATTCGGATATGTCCCTTCATTAAAAAATACAATCAATGAAAGCAATATTCATCAAACAACCGTGGGCAAATCTAATCTCCCACGATTGTCTTTTATAAGAAGTTATTTGGGCATATATGTTTGATAATTTATATATGCATCATATAAGACTTCAAAGATATTAAAGGGGAGTGACTTATAATCCTGTTTAACATTAGCAATAAGCATATTATCAAACTCACCGATATTATATTCTATACCTTTGTATGTATGAACAGTAACAAAGGGAGAATTTGGTGCTTGTAAATTGTTGTTTGGCAGGTCTGCTAAGATAATAAATGAATCTAAAATATGATTTACGTTGTGATTAACAGTTTTTTTTGTGAGTTTTAATAATGCAGATTGCAATAATACCGGTGCGCCAAATATGCGTTGTAAGAATTCAAAAATGAAGAGAGAAGGAGCATTGGCAACCCAATATTTCATTTTATTATACTCAAAATATTTATTGCCAAAATAGTAATTAAATTCAAATTTCTCAAGTGTTCTAATATTAATAAGATGATATTTTATTAAATGTTCTAAGATGTAAATTAGATTTGTAAATGAATATTTGTGTTCTTGAATTAAATCTGAATCGCTTTTAATCTTTTTAACTTGTTCTACAATACATTTAGCTATCTCATATTCATTGTCAAAGTGAAATATTTCTTTGCTATAAAATTTATCTATATATCCAGAAAAATCAACATCTGCTCCATATTTAGCATGGAATATTTTTCTAATATTTTCAATATCACATACTAATATGGTTTTGTCAAATTTGAATTTGTGTTCATTGGTCCGGCAAAAGTCGTCATGTGCTGAAAGTATATTGAGTATTCTAAATATATGTTCGGGGTCTATACGATCTAGATCATCTATAATTAAGACAGCTTCTTTGTTGTTTTCTCCTTCGTCTTTTGCATTTGAAATTAATTTCTGTATAATCTGTGTAATAATATTACTTTCATAAATTGAACCTTGCTTTTGTGATAACTCAATCATGAAAGATTTAACTTCAGCATCTTCCGATAAGGAATTCTCCTTTTGAAATTTTTCAATGCTTTTCTTTAATTCTAAAAGCTGATGTATTATGTCCGTTTTGAAGCATACCTTTTCTGCTGTTGAAAGAATATTACCAATAATATTATCTAGATTATTATTAATGTAGTAATAAGTTGCTACGGAGGATGTTATCTGTATATTGCTGAAGTCACAAGGAACTTTTTCAAGAAGTTGTAACAGAATATCTGCTTTAATGTATTCAAATATATCTTCATTATTGGCTACGGAATAATTTACAGGTGTAAGGATGATTGGAATATATTCGTTGGTATGCCGTTTATTAAAAAAGTCATTGATGAAGTATGATTTTCCGATACCATAAATACCGGAAAAGATAATGTTGCTATTATTTTCCTCTTGTAGGAATTCTTGGAATTTTTGAGATTGATATTCAATACTTATTTTCATTTGTATTTTGTTTAAATGTTTCTCTTTCCAAATATAGAGGATAAATTAAAAAAATCAAAATTCTACTGACAGTTCTTGTCAGTGCTTTGTGAATACCCGGTAACTGCTTTGTGGCGGTTATCGGGTAAATTTGTTTCTGTAACGCAAATAATAACAGTTATGGAAGTAATTTACAGAAGTACAGAAACATTGAAGAAGCTGGAGAACAACCCGAGAACTATATCGGAAGAACAACTCCAGAAGTTAAAGGAATCCATACAGAAGAATCCAGACTATTTTGAAGCTCGACCAATCATCCTGTCTGATCGGACGGGAGAACTTGTCATCATAGCAGGGAACCAGCGTTATGATGCGTGTGTTCAGCTTGGAATTGAGGAAGTGCCTACAGTGCTTATCCCGAACTTGACAGAGGAGCGTGAGCGGGAAATCATCATCCGTGATAATGTGAACAATGGAGAATGGGATCTGTCTCGTCTGTTTGAGTGGGACTGTCAGAAACTAATGGAATGGGGCTTAGAAGGCATTAGTTTTCCTGATTTGGATGATTTTCCTGGTGGAGTAGAAGATACTCACAATGTACTTCGGAATGAAAACTACGAAGCTGGAGCCCATATAAAGTATTTGGCATTTGAAGGATACAAGATTCCGATTACTGATATCGAGTTGGAAGGATTGAAGCAGCGTGCTGCAGAGTATCTTGATGAGAACGGAGTTATGATTGGGTTTGTAAATAATCTGCTTGGTTTATGATGGAATATATTGATATAGAATCATTGAATCCGGCAGAGTATAACCCGAGGTTACTAACACCGGAAGCTCAGGAGGAGTTGAAGAAGTCGATAACTGAGCTAGGCATTATCAAGCCTATTATTATCCGCAGGTCGGACAAACGAATTATGGCAGGGCACCAGCGGACAAAGACCATGAAGCTGCTGGGATATACTCATGTCCCGGCTTTCGTTCTGGACGGGGTGAACTCTACGGACGAGGTGCGTTTTAACCAACTTCACAACTATGCTGAATGCGAAGTGTCAGAGGTTCAGCCGGACATTCGTGTTTCTGTTCCTGAAGGAACGGAAGGGTTCTTTATGGTCCAGAATAAGGATATAGCCATCATTACCAAGGGAGGAAATAACTCACGCGTAGTGGACCTAACGAAGATGATTCTGCGCTATGGCCAGTTTGCGAATGCCGTATGCAACCATGAGGGAAAGGTCATCATATCCACCGTATACGCCAAGGCGGTTAAGCTTCTAGGTATGGACCTGCTTGTCTATGTACTTCCGGAAGGAAAGGAGGAACTGGCCCTGTCTTATTTTTCGAAGGAATACGGTGTCTTTGAATACTCCCATCTGGAGCGAAAGACTTACATACAGTCTTTTGCACAGAAGGCACGTCTCAGGGAGAAAAACGGTGTCCCGAGCAGCAGGAGCCATTCCACGCTGTACGAGCGTCTGGTGCTTCCGTTCATCACGAAGGATATGCATGTGCTTGACTTCGGAGCCGGACAGAAGGACTATGCCACCAGGCTGAAAAAGGAGGGATACCTCATTGACGCGATAGAGTTCTTTCACCGGAAGGACGGAGTTGACGTGATAGACGAGAAGGAGATACGTCAGGACTGTGCGGACGTGTGCAAGACATTGTCGGAGTATGGCCTGTATGATGTAGTGATATGTGACAGCGTCCTGAACTCCGTAAATTCCCTTGACGATGAAAGGAACGTCCTTCTTTCCCTTTCTGCACTGTGCAAGCCAGGTGGTATGATCTTTTGGTCGGGTATTCCTTTATTGTTTGCGCAGAAAGCTTCTGAGCGAAAGGAAACGCACGATTACCGTTCAAAAGCCTTATTTCTGGATGCAGACAATTTCACGGCAAACTTTCGTTTTGGTGAATGGTATTTCCAGCATTATCATTCCACGGCAGACGTATGCCGTCTTACGGAAGAACTTATCGGTTCTGATTTCAGGATATATGAAAAGGGCATCGAGGTAGACAAGTCACGGGAACTGCGCGGATCATCTTTTCAGGTTTCCGTCATAAACGAAAGAACCGCATTGCGTGATGAATACATTGAAGCTCTGAGATACGAATTTACTCTTCCTCTTCCCAACAACAGAAGATGGGATTTAGATAAGGAAATATTACCAGTTTTTGAAAAATTGTGATTATGGCAGCACCAAAAGGAAATAAGTTCTGGATGTTAAGAAGCAAGCATGGCAGGGACAAGCTCTTTGCCACGCCTGAACTTTTGTGGGAGGCGGCGTGTGAATATTTCCAATGGTGCGATGAAAATCCTTGGACGACTAGAAAGGCAACGCAGAAGACTGTTCCTGTAAAGGTTGTAAAAGATAAGGAGATTGTAATAGAGAACCAACAACAGACACAGCAGGAGGTTACTCCCACGTCACGACCATACTCTCTCATGGGAATGTGTGTGTATTTGGGTGCTTCTACAAATTGGTGGAATGAGTTTCGTTCTGCCTGCATAAATAAAAGGGATAAAGATTTTTTGGAGGTCATCGCACGCGTGGAGGAAACCATCAAGACTCAACAATTCGAGGGGGCTTGTGTTGGAGCCTTCAATGCGAATATCATTGCTCGTACCCTAGGGCTGGCAGATAAGCAGGAAGTGGACCATACGACGCAAGGAAAACCATTCAAAGGATTCGACTTTCTTCCCTATACTCCAGAAGCAGATAAACTGAAGTGATATGGGACAGAACGTGAACATAAAGCAGCGGTTAGCTTACAACTACCTTCGAGATAACAGGACGAAGTTTCTGCTGTATGGTGGTGCCGGAGGTGGTGGAAAATCATGGCTAGGCTGTGAATGGCTGATGCAATGCGCTTACTACCTTCCAGGCACACGCTGGTTTGTCGGTCGAAATAATCTGAAGGATAGCCGTGAGTCAGTAACCGTAACCTTTAATAAGGTGGCAAAGTTACATGGTTTCACGGCATACAAGACAACCAACGAAGGGATAGCATTTGACAACGGAAGTGAGATAGTCTATATTGACCTGACCTATTATCCGGTAAAAGACCCGATGTATGAGCGTTTGGGCTCAAAGGAATACACCGGTGGATGGATAGAAGAAGCCGGGGAGGTGCATTACCTTGCCTTTGACGTACTGAAGACACGTATCGGCCGACATATGAACGATGTATATGGAATTCCAGGAAAGATACTTATCACCTGCAACCCGAAGAAAAATTGGTTGTATCGTGATTTTTATAAGCCGTGGAAAGAGGGTAAGCTCAAAGAACCGTATGCCTTCATTCAGGCGCTGGTACAGGACAATCCATGGGCCACTGAGGACTATATCGAGAGTTTGCGGAATACGAAGGATAGGGTAACCAAGGAACGTCTGTATTTCGGTAATTGGGAGTATGACAATGACCCGACAGCCCTTTGTGATTACGATGCTATCTGTGACCTGTTCACGAATGAGTTTGTCAAGCCTGCCGGGGATTCTTCCGGATCTGCTGACCTTGCTATGAAGGGACGTGACCGTTTCATTGCTGGACACTGGAAAGGGAATGTCTGCTATATCAAGCTGGATCAGGAATACAGTACTGGGAAATCCATCGAGACAGACCTGAAGCACATGATGATAGAATGTTCCATACCTCGTAGCCGTATGATAGCCGACTCTGACGGTCTGGGAAGTTATCTTGAAAGCTATCTGAACGGAATCAGGGAGTTTCATGGAGGAACACGACCCATCAATCCTGAGTATGACAACCTGAAATCGGAATGTGCCTTCAAGCTGGCGGAGATGATAAACAACCGCCTTCTCCGTATAGTATGTACGGAAGCACAGAAGGAGCGAATAATTGAAGAACTTGGGGTGTTGAAGCAGGATCATATTGATGCGGATACAAGAAAGAAAGGAATTATCAGCAAGGAGAAGATGAAGGAGATACTTGGCCGCTCTCCCGACTATCTTGACATGTTGATTATGGCGATGTTTTTTAGAATTAAACCAGTTTTAAAGCGGCCTAAAGCAAAACTTGGGAATATATGACGGTGAAGGAATTGTTGGTAGTTGGTAATTTGTCCCATGGTATAGAAGGAGAGCTTGTAAAGCTCCATAAGCCGTGGAAGGTAGGAAACGTCAGGACTCCTGATACTTTGAATGACATGAGCATGGGTGAGCTTATGCAGTTACAGTCAATCAGTACGGAAATGGAAACTATAATGGTGCCCTGTCGTGTGCTACTGGGAATGTCGGCGTGTGAGGTGATGAAGGCTGATGCATCCGAGGTTATAGGGTTCTGTTTCTGGGTAGCCAAGGAAGTGAAGCGGATAAACAAATTGTTTGCTTCCACGTCCGTACCTCCTACACCGGAGGAGAAGCAGGCCGGGGCAGAATCATTGAATTTCGGGCCGTTCGGACAGCTTGACTACTTTGCACTGAGAATGGGGATAACGGACCATGAAGCGGTAGAATATGTTCCTTGGGTACGTGTGTATAAATGTTTAGATATGGATGCCAGAAAGATCAAATATGAACGTCGGTTACGAAAAATCTTGGAGGAAAAGAAGAAATGACAGTAGAAGAGAAAGTTAAGAAAATAGTGGAGCAGATGGGTGTTACCTATCTGTTTGAGAACTGGCAGGCTGCAAATGTAAGGCTTGACAAGATGCAGCTCCCTGCTGTGATGTATGTACTTCCGTCTTCCGGAAATCTGAATGTGGGACCTATGCAGATGAAAGACTTCCCTAACTGCATGATAGCCTTTATGGATAAGATAAAACATGATTCTTCTGGTGAAGAGAATGACCAAGTGATAGAACGATGCAAATCTTTGGCTAGGGAATTTATACTGAATGTGAACAGAAGCAGAATGTTTGAGCCTGTCCAGGGTGACATTCCGTACTCGGTGTTCTATGATAAGTTGGACGTAAATGTGACAGGGATTGTTATCCAGCTTCCTTTGAAGGAAACGAGGGGATTTGTGATGTGTCCTACAAAAACTGTGAAGGAGATAGTGTATGGAACTTCTGCTGAGGGATAAGGTGATGGAGCTGGTGTCCTCCGAGCTGGAAGCGTTGAAGCAGAAGATTATCGAGAACCATAAGGAAGCAAAGCAGGTAGCTTCTGGCAGGACGATAGCCAGCATGAAGGTAGAGGTCACGGAAGATGGCGGTATTCTGTGGGGGCGTAGCGCATTCGGGACGCTGGAAACTGGACGCAAAGGAGGGAAAGTACCGGCAGGATTCTGGAAGATCATTCGGCAATGGATGGATGACAAGGGTATCCAGGTAGAGAAGCCTGATTCGTTCGCTTACCTTGTGGCCCGTAAGATTGCGAGAGAAGGTACGCAGCTTTTCCGGAATGGCGGACGGAGTGATATTTATTCTTCTGAGATAAAAGGAACAATAGAGAGAATGTCTGATAAGATTGGCCTTTTGTTTGGTAGTGAAGTCGAACATATAAATTTAAATAAAGATGAGAGAAGGGACAATAAGTAGTTACAAAGTCTATTATCCGGACTCTGTATGTTTTTGTTTTAACCCGAACAAGATTATTGTAGAAACAGATCGGGAAGTTACATTCTTGATTGGGAATAAAGGGGCTTTGCAGAATTATGGAACATTCGATTCTACATTTGATCGAACATTTCGTGTTGTAAAGGGAGCATTTGTTGATGACCGGGATTCTAACAAGACAAAGGTTGTTCTTGATGTATCTCCTTATTTGCAGGCATTGTTTGATATTGATCCTGTTGGAGAGATGATATCCAGTAAGGAAATTGATGTTAAGATTGAGATTTCTGGAGCTAATATGCAATTTAGTGTTGTGACAATTTGGGGCAGCCTAGCGATTGGAGAAAGTATTACTGATGCCAGAAAGGTTCGTAAATTTGGAGATTTGCCGTTTACTATATCGTATTTTGATACGTCCATGCATCATTCAGATCTTTCATCTAAGCCTTCTTATATTTCCGTTGAAGAAGTAGAATGTGGCAATGGTGTTTATTTGCGTTGGATAGACCGCCATGGCTTTTATCAGTATTGGCTTTTTTCTAAAGGTCAGGATGATATGAAGTCAAATCAATATGGGGAACAATTGTATCAGGATTATGAGGTCGGAGGACGAGGGTATTATGGAGTTTCTCGTATGCAGGGTATGGAGGTTGCTAATACCATGAGAATATGTGCCTCATTGGTAGATCGTGATTATTATTCGATGATTAGAACGATTATCGGATCTCCTATGGTAGATATGTATCAAGATGGGGTATGGATTCCTGTGAGAATCGATAATTCTACCGTTTCTGATGAAGGAAAGAGTTTGCAGGATATAGAGTTTTCAATAGTATTGCCGGACATAATCACACAGAAGCTATGAAAGAAGAATTGTACATAGACAATAAGCCTGTTGATTTAGGAAGTGGTACGAATGTAACATTGTCTTACAAGAGCAATTTCTTGTCTGATGTGAGTAAGATTGTAAGCAATAATAGTTATACCATTAATCTACCATTGACAGCTAGAAACAAAAGGGTAATTGAAGGTGCGCATATACCTTCATGTAGTACAAGGTTCCCGAGAATAAATCATGCCGGTAGATATGTGCGCAATGGAGTTGAATTGATTAGCAAGGGAAATGTTTCTCTTCTTGAGATTAATGATGGAATTGATATCGCATTGTCATGGGGCAATGTTACGAAATTTGCAAGCATAGTGAATGACAATAAGACATTGCGGGATCTATCTTATGATGAAACCTCGTATATTAGCTGGATAAGACCTAGTTCCGGAGCTTTTTTCCCTCCCATGTATTTTATTGACTATGGGTTTAAAGATACGGATGAAACGATATGGTATCATCCATGTATGTCTGTGAAGTCAATACTTCAGAGAATACAAGAGGATTGTGGGGTAACGTTCAATATTCATAGTAGAAGTGATATGTTGGATAGGCTTATCATTCCTTTGACCACAAGATATGATTCTGATATCGTGTCTGAAGGGAGCGCTGAGGAACTTGTCTTTGCCAACAGGTCATATAGGTTCGATAGTCCGATAGGATATTTTGTTCTATTTGAAAGTCGGGAAATTGATAATTTCTATTATGCGGCACATTATCTTACAAATGAAGTTAGTGGGACATTCATCTCAGGGATACGTAACAAATTTAAGAATACGAAGTACAGAGTTTCTGGGCAAATGAAGTTTAAGGTTTCCGGTGAATACGAAAATTTGTCTTTGACTGGTTATTTAATGCGTAGATATGGTGATGATGATATGTTTACCTTGTTTAGTGCATCTGGGACTATTCAAGGAGACTATTATGTGATAGAAATCGATTCTGAAACAGATGTATTGGATTGTACAGGTAGTAATCATCTTATGTATTTTTATCTTACAGGAATAGCTTCTAGTGCAACAACTGTAACAGACATATCTGGAAGTATAACAATACAGGCGGTTGCATTTCCAACTCCGGCTCCAGCTTCAGGGGATGATACAATAAATAACCGTTATTATTACATACCTAATCTTCCAGACATTAAGCAGATTGATTTCATTAAGGGGGTTATGTCTATGTTGGGATTGTTTGCCATTCCTGGAGATGACAATCAAATAGAGTTTTATCCTATTGAATATATCCTTGAGAATAAAAGCAGAAAGTATGATTGGAGTAAATATCTGGTATCTACTTATATGGATAACAGACCAATATCCATGTCTTTTTCTTACAGTGAATTTGCGCAAAATAATGTGTACGCATACGATGAGGATGATTATGGGAAGTATAGTGGCATTATTAAAGTAAATGATGAAACGCTGGATTTGGAAAAGGAAGCGATAACTTTACCATTTATTCCTACTGAAACCAATGGAGATAAAGCATATATCCCGCTTTATACATATGATGATGAGGGTAACTTACAGTACGACGAGGATGATGATGCAAGAATTCTGCTTCTTCCGTCTGTAAATAGTACAAAGCCAACATTTATCGGGTTATCTTGGCCGGAACTTATAGATAAGAATTATAAGGGATATAAATCTATTGTCGCAGAACAAAAGGTAATAAATGTGAGCATTAGAATAAGAGAGGTTGATCTTAAAGATTTGGATATGTCCATACCTGTATATCTGTCTCAGTATGGAAAATATTATGCAATCGTTAGTATACAAGTTGGTGAGAATGGGATTTGTAAATGTGAATTATTTCAGTTGGAGGATTAAGCTATGGCAGAGAAGGTAGAAAAGATTTTAGATATTAAGGTGAATTACAGCGATGCTATTAAGGCGATAGCGGAATATCAGAAGAAGATTGATGCGGCTAGGGAAGCAGAAAAGAACTTGAAGAAGCAGCTGAAGGATGGGGAAATTTCCCGTCAGCAGTACAATGAAGCAATGGCTGCATCAAAGATAGCTATTGCGGACTATAATGACTCAATACGTATTATTAACAAGACAGTGCAAAATCAGATTAAGCAGGAAAAGGAGCAAGAGGGAAGTTTGAGAGCTCTTCGGGCTGAATTATCGAATTTGACAGCTGAATATGACTCCTTGTCGGAAGCAGAAAGAAAAGGAGTTCGGGGTGATGAACTGAAAAATAAGATAAACGAGGTTACGGATGCTTTGAAAGGTGGAGAGGAGGAAACGCAGAGGTATTATCGGAATGTGGGTAACTACGAGGAAGCGATTAAGAGTGCGGTTGCTAGTAATATTCCGTTTATTGGAACATTAATACAGACTCAGGATGAGATGGGAAGTGTAAAGGCGGGTGCTGTGGCAGCAGGTGCTGCCGTGAAGAATTTCTCAAAGACACTTCTTGCATTGTTGGCCAACCCGATTGTTGCTATTCTTACTGCGATTTCCGTGGTGATTATGGCTGTAGCTAAAGGTATTAAATCGAGTGAGGAAAATACAAGCAGATGGAATGCTGTTCTTGCTCCATTGAAAATGGTTTTGGATGCTGTGGGCAAGGTGTTGCAGATTGTTGCAAGTGGGATACTTTCTGTTGTGGAATCGGGTGGAAAGATGATGGAATGGATTACGAAACAGCTTGAGAAACTTCCTGTACTTGGCAAATATGCGGCAGAGGTAAACAAGGAGTATGAGAGATATATTACTATGGCAAAGGAGCAGGCGGCAATAGATAGAGACACACGAAACCTGCAGGTGCAGAATGCAAAGAATGCTCTTCAGATAGCTACTTTGAAGGCAAAGGCCGATGATGAGCTGAATGTGTCTGCGAAGGAGCGTATGGAAGCCATCAGGGAAGCTAATAGGCTGGAGGAGGAAGCCAGCAAGAAGAACTATGAACTGGCTAAGAGAAGATATGAACTGATGGTACAGCAGAATGCGATGGCTGAGAATACCAAGGAAACCAATGATGCTATTGCTCAGGCTGAGGTGGAGATGTATAATGCTTTAACCGAGTATCAGGATAAAAGAGGTGAATTACTTGGTCGTGAGGTGTCTTTGGCAAACGAAATAAAATCTGCTGAAAAGGAAAAATCGGATGCTGCCATTGCTTCAAAGCAGAAAGAGGTGGAAGCGGTAAGAGCGGCAGAGGATGCCATGCTGGCTCTCGTTAAAGATAAGCGTGAGCAGGTACGTAAAGAAATAGAATTCACTTATTCCCGTCAGATAGAAGATTTACGCGCAAGACTGAATACAGAAACTGACCTTACTGTAAAAGCCCGGCAGGCTATCAACGACCAGATAAAAGCCCTGGAACAGAAGAAGGCTGCTGAGTTGCAAAAGCTGTCTGAGGAGGAGTTACAGAAAGAGATAGACAACCGTAGCAAGCTAATTTCTTTACAACTTGAAGCAGTAAAGAAAGGTAGTGAGCAGGAATATCAGCTTAGGATGCAGCAGCTACTTGTACAACGTGATGCCGAGCTTGCTGACAAGGAACTGACTGAACAGATGAAGCTGGCCATTGTAGATAAATATAATAGACAGATTGATGATCTGGTGGCACAGCATGAAAAAGAGATCTCGGAGAAACAGCAGGAAGCCGTACGGGTGAGAATGGAAAACGAGATTATGCAACTTCAGCAGTCGGGTGCAAGTGAACTGGATATATTGCAGGAACAGGCTGCCCAAAAATTAGAATTGTTGAATAGTATACAGCAGCAAGAAGGGGAGAGTGAGCAGGAGTTCCTAAATCGTAAGCTTTTAGCCAATCAGGAGTACATTGATGCAAAGAAAGCTATTGCAGAAAAGGAAGTAGAGATTGAGCAGGCGAAATATGAAGCCATAAGTTCGATTGCATCTGGATTATCATCTGTTTTTGAAGCATTAGGAGATTCAAATAAGGGATTTGCTATCTTGAGTAAAACATTAGCTCTTGCAGAAATTGCGATAAATACAGGTAAAGCAATAGCTGCAGGTGTAGCTCAAGCTCAATCAGTGCCTTTCCCTGCTAATATTGCTGCAATTGCAACTACTGTAACTACTATACTTGCTAATATCGCAACAGCAATAAATACAGTAAAAAGTGCTAAATTTGCAACAGGTGGTTTAGTTACCGGACCAGGAACCGGAACCAGTGATAGCATACCTGCCCAGCTGAGTAACGGTGAGTCGGTAATGACGGCCAGAGCCACCTCAATGTTTGCTCCATTGCTTTCATCATTTAATCAGATGGGAGGGGGAGTGCCTATCAACGTAACACAGACAAGTAGTCAGACTCTTGGAGAGGATATGCTGGCCAGAGCAGTCGCAAAGGGAGTTCAGGCTATACGTCCTGTGGTTTCTGTTGAGGAGATAACCAGAGTTAATAATCGTGTAAAAGTATTGGAGAATTTGGGTAGTATATGAGAGCCTATGAATTTGTGGTGACGCATAAAAGTGTATTAGAACAGATGACCCAGCTGCAAATAAAGCCTAATGATGTAAAATACATCGAATTGTACAAGGAGTACATTAGGCTGAATAAAGAGGGGCATAAAAAAACATATATAATCCAGTATCTGTCGGATGAGTACAATGTGGATGAAAGGACTATATATAGAGTTGTGAATAGATTTTCACAGGAAATCGAAATGTAATTGATTAGGGTGGGCTGGAGCTCACCCTAATTTTTTGCTGACAAGGCGTGTCAGTGTTATTGACTTCGTAAATTCTTATAGCCGTATCTTGTTTCTTACCTTTGTTTCAAACAATTACGAGATATGGCTAAACTATTTATCAACAAAGACATTGCTCCTGACTCGGATAAGGCAAAGTATTGGCTTTCCGGTGAGGATAGCATATCCTTCACAGATATACAATATTTCATGGATTGGATGGATCGAAATGATAATCGTATTGATGTTGAAATCCATTCTTGTGGAGGGGACTGTGTGGAAGGGTATGCAATCTATGATGCTCTACGTGCTTCCGGTAAGGAGATTTCTTGCAAGGTTGTGGGTACATGTGCGAGTATGGCTACAGTGATTTTGCTTGCAGCTCCATTGGAAAGACGAACAGCATACGCACATTCGTCTCTCTGTATACATGATCCATATGGTGATGGAGCATTATTGAAAGGGAAGGTTACTCCTGAAAGGCTTGAATCCATTGCTGCAGACCTCAGAGCAGAGAAACAAAAGATGCTGGACCTGTATGTGGAGCGTACCGGGCAAAATAGAGATGTGCTGGAGACACAGATGGCAACGGATAGCTGGTTCGGCCCAGAGAAGGCGATTGAACTCGGATTCATTTCTTCGATAGTTCCGGCTATTTCAGCGAAGAAAGAAGAAAACATTATTAATCCTAAAACAAATATTATGTCGAAAAAGGAAGTAAAGGTTGAATCAACTTTGCTTAGCCGTCTCCTGAGAAAGTGCGGTTACGCAAAAATTGAAGATGTTCCGGCAGTAGGTATGGTTATAACTACCTCTACTGGGGAAGAATTGAATGTGGAACGTGAAGAGGGAGATATTCAAGTTGGAGATCCGGCTTCTCCTGATGGTGAGTTTGTGCTTGAAGATGGGCGAACGGTAGTTGTTCAAGAAGGTGTGATTACGGAAATTCGTGAGCCAGGAAGTGAAGATGAGGACGTAGAGGCATTGAAGGCACGCATTGATGAACTGGAGTCGGAGGTGGCCGACCTTAAATCGAATGCCAAGACGGAGGATGAAATTAAGGTACTTGATGCGGTAGCAAAGGCTGGAGGTATTGAAAAGCTGACTAAAGCGGCCGCAAGTAAGTACATTCCAGCGGGACGTACGACCACTTACGGCAATAAGCCTGAAACAAAGCATGTGAGTAAGATTGAACAGAAATTGGATGAGATCAGAGAAAAAAGAAAAGGAGGTAAAAGATGACGTGGAAACAGTTAAGTAATCTGACACCTGATAATGGTGCGATTCGTAATTTGAGAGACTTGATTATTGCAGAGACGTTTACTGATCCTGAATTGGAACGTTTCTTCACTCTTGTACAGAATGCAAAGAATGGTGAAAAAATTGGGTATCGCGGAGCAATGAGTGATGTCGGTTGGGCCGGATCTGGTTGTAATCCAAGCTATAAAAATGCAACCATTCAATTTCTGGAGAAAGAATGGTCGATTGGTGATTGGCAAGTTCCTTTAAAGTGGTGTTATACAGATCTGATTAATACTATTGCAGAATATTGTCTGAAAACAGGGACAGAAATCGGTGATCTCACTTCAACTGAATATATGGATGATATTGTATATCCAGCACTGAAGGATGCAATGATGAACATGATGTGGCGCTTTGTATGGTTCTCAGATAAGGATGCAAAACTTCATTCTGAATCTGGAGTCTTGTCTACAGGGACTGATACTGAGTTGTTTAAAACAACCGATGGCTTGTGGAAACGCCTTTTTACTATTGGAACTTCCAGTGCAGGTCAAAAAACAGCTATTGCAGCTAATAGTGAAGCAACGATGGCCGAGCAGTTTAGCAAGTTGAAGGAGTCTGGAGTCGCAATCGGAATCTTCGATGCGATGCTTGAAAATGCTGATGCTCGAATCGCAGGTTTGCCGGGTGCTGGTATTTTCTGTACTAAAACACTTGCAGATGCGTTGACAAAAGATTTGAAGCGTGAATACAAGGAAATCCTTACATGGGAACAGATCTTTGGAGGAATGAAAGTGACAGAGTATAATGGTGTTCCTGTATACCAGATTCCGGTGTGGGATAGAATGATTATGAAATACCAGAATGACGGAACGAAACTTAATCTTCCTCATCGTGCTGTGTTTGGTTCTCCTCGTGAAATGCTGGTAGGTACCCCAGCAAATGACTTGATTTCAGAATTGGACATTTGGTTTGATAAAAAAGACCGTATGAATTATTTGTACTCTACTGGTAAGATGGGAACACAGATTGGGCAGGATGATTTGTTTCAGTTAGCTTATTGATGAAAGGAGGAATTATGTCAGGAATTTGTGATTATGCAATAAAAAGAGATATCGTGGCGAATTGCGATGATCCGCTCGTTCCTGGAGTCGAGCAGGAAGGTGTTATCATGAACCGGAAGGACGTGGATTTTGCTACGGTAGCTTTCAATGCAACACGTAAAAATGTAATTGAAACGCTGGCGTTGAAGGAAGGTAAGAAAGCCTATAAGGTTATTGTGCCTGGAAGCACTCCGTTTACCGGAACGAATACGGCACTTGCTGTCGGTACCTATCAGAATACGTTTACCAATACGGTGAACATGGTGATTCTTGCTAATGATCCGGACGTGTGTGCGGACATTATTGACGGACTGGCAAACGGTGAATATGTGGTAATCTTGGAGAACAAGGCAAAAAACTTGCAGAAAGAAGAGAATCCGGGTGATTCCGCATTCCAGATTTATGGTTACTACCAAGGCTTGAAGGCTGCCGAAATCAGCAATGATAAATACTCTGAAGAAACCGATGGCGGCTGGTCCATATCCTTACAGGAAACTAAGGTACCAAAATCTGCTTTGTTCCTTTACAAGACAGACTATGAAACGACCAAGACGGCTATCGATACATTGACATCACCAGCAGCTTGATATGGAAGTGATAGATGTGGTTAATAGGTTGAAAGAGTTGGGAAGCATTGCTTCCCTCTCTTCTTCTGACAAGGTAGAGATTGAGAATCTGTATACGCTTGTCCTTGACAAGAAGTTTGCCCGTACATCTTGTAGCGATTGCTATCATGATGCGGTTATAGAAATGAGTGTGTATCTTAACAAGAACGGAAAGATGAAAGAAAAATCAGAATACGGTTTGAAGAATGGCGTTCTCCTTCAGATGGGATTTGGAAGCGCGGAAATGTACACGAATGCCAATCTTACTGATGAAGCTGCAGAGAAGTATCTGGCGAAATACCCGGACAACATTAAGTATTTCTCAAAGAAACCCGATGACTGGGAGGAACGAGTAAAGTCCAGAAAGGATGGAAATGTGGTGATTAATAACGAGCTTGTTTCTCTCATGGTGGAAGCTATGAAGGATGGAGTTTCAAGCAAGTCAATTCAGGAAGAGTTCAAGGGTTATAAAATCTCCGGAAAGAATATTACAAAAAAAGTCCTGACAGCTCACGTAAACAAGGCTCTGGAAGTATTTGCTGATATGCAGGAGAATCCGGAAGAAAGTGAAGAAGGCAGTGAGAATGGGGATGATCATGAATCTACTGATGGACAGACCGATGAAGACGGAGAAGCGGTAGAAGGCGCTGAATAAATTAAAACCTCACGGAATTATGAAAGTAAAGGAGCTTAGAAAGAAGAGCAGTGTAAGGGTAGATATACGCTATCTGCAGCAACTTGGAATACAGTCTTACGGGGATGATAACCTCTATCCGCAGACGGTAAGAAATATCATTGCAGCGAGTTCTACCGGAAGTGAATGTGCGGACCGTTTCGCAGATTTTATTGAAGGTAACGGATTCCGTGAGGTTTCTTTCTCTGAGTATGTGGTAAACCGGAAAGGAGATACGGCTGATGACATACATTCACTGGTATGTCGGGATATGGCTGATTTCAATGGAATTGCTGTTCATGTAAATTATAATATTCTGGGCCAGATTGTGGAAGTTCAGCATATCCCATTTGAGAACTGCCGTTTGGTGGAGGAAGATGATAACGGATATGTGGCAAAGATTGCCGTGCATCCAGACTGGAGCGGTATGAAAACCAGGAAAGGGAAAAAGATTCGCGTCGTTAAAGAGAATATCGATTATATCGATGTGTTTAATCCGCTGAAATCTGTTGTCCTGGCACAGATTGAAGCTGCCGGTGGTATTGAATATTACAAAGGGCAGGTGTTATGGGTGTCCATGGCTGGGAAACAGACTTATCCGATAGGTAAATCTGACCGTGTCATTACCGAGATGAGTACGGATGAGGGGCTTTCCAACGTAAAGTACAGAAATGTGCGGAATAACTTCCTTCCGTCCGGTATGGTCGTGACTAAGAAAGGTTCGGATAGTGTCAGATACGATGAAAAAGGTAATGAAATAAAGATTCCGGAGGATGACGGGTTCTCTGATAGCCTTGTAAAGCTACAGGGTGATACTAATTCTCTGAAGCTTATAGAGGTAACGCTTGAAAATGACGAAGAAATGCCTGAATTTATCCCATTCACTACACAGAATTATGATAAGGAGTTTACCGTTACAGATGCGAGCGTGGTAGAGCGAATTTATTCCGCTTATGGGCAGGAGCCGTGGTATTGTATTCGTATCGGGAAAGTGGGCTTTTCTGGAGATATATTGGAGGATGCATTTGAGTATTATAATTCTATTGTCAGCAAGCAACAACGCTTGATAGAGCGCACGTTTGACCGTATTTTCCGCTACTGGTTTGAGGTAGCAAACCCGTCAATGGATTTTAGTGTACAACCATTAAAGTATGTAAGAAATGCAGGAGTATCTAATAACAACGCTTGAGGTTTCCACTTTATCCCGTAGTATGTCTGTGCATGTTGATGAAGACAAGATAGAAACGTATATACGGGAGTCTGAGAATATTGATATCAAATCAGCTCTTGGGGATTCCCTATTCCTTGATGTGAAAGAGCATCCGGAGAAATACGTGATTCTGCTTGAGGGGGGGACATATGAAGACAAGCGTGGAGAGAAAAAGATGTTCATGGGTATTAAGACCGCATTGGCATATTATACCTATGCACGAATCGTGAAGAATGGTGATGGGAGCGTAACTAGATATGGATTTGTGCAGAAGGAGGATGAATATAGCACTCGTCCAGATATGAAGGAGAAGGTAATGGCTTATAATGATGCGTTTTCCATCGCTGACAGATATCTGAAGGAGTGTGTAATGTTCCTTGATGACAGGAAGGAAGAGTATCCGCTTTATAAAGGGTATGGGAAAATAAAAGCCAATAGAACTGTTTTTAGAATTATAGGAGATTAGTCATGAAAGATTCGCTAAATACATTGAAAGAATTAGCCAGCAGCGTTCGCAACGCAACTAAAGAAGGTGAAAATTCAGCAGAGCGAATAGGGAGATTGTTTGAAGGGATACTAGAGTATATTAAGACTCCAGAATCAATAGAAAACTACTTCGAACTAAAGCAGGATGGCAATGGGTTAGACTATATTTACACAAAGTACAACATTGCATCTGCTGGTGCACTTTCTATGTATGCAAGCGATAAGATTAATATTCCTTCAATTTATGATGGCCTTCCGATTGACAACGATACAATCTATTGGCATGAAGTAGATGGATCCAAGGTGCTTAAAGCAAAAGGAGGGGGAGGTGAGGCTGGCTCAGTTCAGTGGGATAATATCTCAGGTAAGCCTTCATGGATTGAAGATACAAAACCATCCTATTCATGGTCTGATATTACTGGTGAAAAGCCTTTCTATACGAAAGAAGAGATCGCTTCAAAATATGTTACTATTGATACCGAGCAGGAGATAACAGCATTAAAGCATTTCACTGCCGGTCTCTCAGTCGGAGAATCAAAGAAAAAGATCTACGAAGAAAACGGTGTTGTCTACATTGATGCAGATGTAGCTGTTACAGGAGCAATGACATTTTATGCAACGGCTGGTAGAACTGTATCAACAATTATGGATGCTGTTACAGTAGATGGTATTACTATCAAAAAAGAGAACAATGTACTAAAAGCAGTATCAGGTGCAGGAAGTTCCTTCGATGAAAATGCCATGTGGTCTGCACTTTCCGGATCTTCGGATAACCAGATCAACAAGTCGCATCTAACCACGGCTTTGGATGGATATGCAACCCAGAATTGGGTTATAGAAAACTATGCCACTAAATCAGAGTTGTCAGCTGTGTCTAATAAGCTGAGTGACTTCTTGGAAGGTTCTGATACGGATAACATCATAAACAAGTGGAAGGAATTGGAAGCGTTTTTGTCCGGAATGGCAGAAACGGATAATCTCGCGGAAATACTTGAAACAAAAGCTGACAAAAAATATGTAGATAGCACGTTTGTTACGTTGGCAACCAAGCAAACGATCACAGGAGAAAAGACATTTTCCTCTGTGCTGAATACAGCCGCTATCAAGGCTTCCGGAGAAATAACAACGCCATCACTGGCCGCGTCGGACTGGGTTACTATTGCCGGAATTAAGCTGAGGAAGTTGGAGGATGGTGCGCTAATGCTGGAAGGAAATCTGGCATTAACTGGGGCTTTGACTATGTACGCTAGCAATGGGCAAAGTTTTGATACAATTTACGATGGTCTCCCGATTGACAATGATACTATATACTGGCAAGAAGTTGACGGATCAAGAGTTTTGAAAGCAAGAGAGGGTAGCGGATCATCTTTTGATAAGTCTGCCATGTGGACGGCATTGGCCGGATCTACCACGGAACAGATCAATAAGTCGCACCTTACTACGGCCTTAACTGGCTACGCTACTGAAAGCTGGGTGTCCGGGAAAAACTATGCCGTTAAAGCTACAACATTAGCTGGCTATGGTATAACAGATGGAATTAATGCTGTCAGTGTTACCGGAACAGGTAATGCCGTAACTGCTGCATCTATTAGCGGTCACACTCTTACTCTAACCAAGGGAAGTACGTTTAGCCTAAGCGGTCACAAACACACATGGGCTGACATAACCAGCGGAAAGCCTTCAACCCTGTCCGGTTATGGTATCACAGATGCTTATACTAAGACAGAATCTGATAACAAGTACCCTACAAAGACAGGAAGCGGAGCAAGCGGAACATGGGGAATTAATATTACAGGTAATGCTGGAACAGCTACTAAGTTACAGACAGCACGCACATTGTGGGGAAACAACTTTGATGGGACTGCTAATATTAGCGGAGATATTACATTGGCTATTGGGAAAGGAATATATCTAAGTGCTAATGATGAAAGATGGTTGTTGCAAACAAAGAGATCTGATAATACTCAAATAAATGGAATTAAGACAAATGGCTTCCAAATGTGCACGTATTTTGGAGATACAAAAACAATGCAATTTAGCAATGACAGAATATATTCTCATGTAGATTTTAGAGCAGAAAAAGATTTATATATTAACGGCATCCGCTTGCATAAAACCGCAGACGGAGTAATTACCCTAGAGGGGAATCTAGCTGTAACTGGCGGTGTTACTATGTATGCAATAGATCCGGTTTCCGCATCTACGATTATGGATGGAGTGGTAGTAGATGGTACTACTATAAAGAAGGAAAACGGGAAATTAGTAGCAGTAGGAGGTGGCGAAGCTGGTAGCGTTGCATGGGGTAATATTTCCGGAAAACCTTCTGTATTCCCGACTAACATCGTAAACATCACTGACCTGCATTCTAGCTGGGATTCTGTTCTAGCTGCACAAAAACCTGCATGGCTAACGGCTGTAAGTATAGCAACTATTTCGGATCTGCACGCTAATTGGGATGCATTATTAAAGGCTGCTCCGTCTGCATACGTTACAAGATGGCCTTCTTTTGCAGAAGTTACAAGTAAGCCTACTACATTGGCCGGATACGGAATTACAGACGCACCAACTAAAACAGGTAGTGGTGCTAGTGGTACATGGAATATAGGAATAACAGGAAATGCAGCTACGGCAAGTAAATGGGCAACTGCTAGAACTATAACGCTAGGTTCGTATTTATCCGGATCTGTAAGTTTAGACGGATCTGCAAATGTAGCTCTAAATGCAAATGTTCTAGGTCTTACTTCTCAAGGTAATAAAACTGCAATATCCGGAACTACAATGCCAGCCGCAGGAGTTAGATTGTACCAAGTGTATAATAATGGTTATCCAGTATCGTTTGGTAACTTATTAAGTGTAAAAGGAGCCGGATGCGGTGAATTACTTTTAGCTTGGAAGAATACAAACAGAATATATTATAGAAGCAGGTCAGATGTACATACAGAAACATGGCAATCGTGGTCAACAGTTGCATTTCTTACAGATAATGTGGCCTCTGCCACAAAACTTCAAACCGCAAGAACTCTATGGGGACAAAATTTCAACGGTACTCAAAATGTAAGTGGAGATATGAGTAATGTAGGTAATATTAATACTAATTATGCTCATGTAAACGCTAAAACATTCGCATATAATCCAGCAGACGCTCACGATAAAGGTTATCCTTGGTATGGATTTACATACGGAGGAGATAGTAAAATTCATATTTCAGGATATGCAGGTATATTATTTTATACTTCAGCAGGTAATGTTTTAACATTGGCATCTGACGCAAGAGTTTACGCAAATTCTTATGTTGCAAATGATTGGTTTAGATCTGAAGGAGATTCAGGTTGGTATAGTATTAGAGGTGGTGGTGGATGGTATATGTCTGATACTTATTTCATAAGAAGTTACGGTGAAAAATCTGTTTATATCGGTAACGGTTCTTATAGAAATGCTGGTGGTGGATATGCTGCAAATAATTTAACAACTGCTTCTGATGTTTATAGTTGTAGGTTTATGTCGGAAGGTGTTGGCGCTATTCCTGCTGGAAATATACGAAATATATTGGGATGGTATGATTCAGCAGCCAGTGGATGGCAAACATCTTATATTATCGGATGTGTTCGAAATTATAATAATAACTGGGGAGAAATGAGATTAGGAGTATATCAATATGAAGGTTCTAATAGAGCGGCAAAAATGTTTATATCACTTGATGGTGCAAACAATCATTTATATGTGGAAGGAAATCTACTTGTTACTGGTGGGGTAACTTTATATGGATCTGATATTCGTTATAAATCAATTGTACAACAAGTTAAATTATCATTATTAGATATTGCTAAAGCACCTTCATTTGTATATCATTGGAATAAAGAAGGAATGCGATGCGATAGACTTAATATCGGTGGATCTGCACAATATACAAAAACTATTCTCCCTTGGGCTGTAGAAGAAAAAAACAACCTTCTTACTATGGACTACGCAACAGTAGCATATACATTCGCTGTACATACAGCTAGACACTTGCTAACTTATGAAACAAGAACCGATAAGAAAATCAGGAAACTTGAGAACAGAGTTAAATATTTAGAGAAACAATTAAAAAAATTAGGCTATGAAGAAGTTCATACTTTGGATGATCAGAGTGTTTGAGTTGGACATTCCGACCGAAAGAGTAATTGAAAAAGTAGTTGATAAAGAAGTGTACCTTCCGCATGAAGGTGTTATCTATGGCAATGTCACTATTAAAGGTGATGTTTTTGTACTAGGAGACCTTAAGGTCGAAGGTAATTTAACTTGTTATACTAAAATTAAGGAGGGCTAACAATGGCAGTATATGAAATTTTACCTGCAACAAATTTAAAGTGGGATGATATCCGTGATACGTTAAACGCAAATGGAGGTAATGTCAATAATATGGCTATAACAGCATTTCAGAGTGGGGCGAATATCCAAAGATGGGCTAAATATAAGCCTGTTGTATATTATAAGGATTTTACATCAATGGAAGAAGAATGGTGGAGAGGTGACGATCTAAAATGCGGACTTACCGTTCGATATTCTCCTACTGACGGTGATATTATAGATATTTACAAAAGAGGTGACGCATATACTTATAATTACCTTACTAAAGGCCCTTACAGATTGGGAGATTTTAGGGGGTATTATCCAAAGGCAGAGCCTTATATAAGGACTAATGTTCCTCAAGATAAAGTGTTTGAATGGGATTTCAATAATGACGGGGATATGATGTTGCCTATACAGGTAGTAAGGCAGTCCGATACAAGTCTTACAATTAATGATGTAAAACTTCCATTAGACATGGGTAACTTGCATATATTAGTTGAAAGATATAATAAGAACCCAATAGAAGAAGATGATGCTTTAGCTAAAGATTCACAATATTTTTCTATTACAGGAACCTTCCCTTATGTAGAGTTTAGAGGTCTCAAGTCTGATTATAATGTTCAATATTTCTTGCTTTCATTAACAGACAAAAGTATTAATGGATATGAAGTACCAATGCCATACGATGAAAAAAACGCGTATCTTATCAAAATTAAGAATATCGCAAAAGCTGTAATTACAGGTAGTATATCACAATTTGCATTGTCTACAAAAAAGGTTTGGTCAAATGTAAGTGATTATTTGGAAACTCCTTATGATTCAAACGGAGGTTCATCTAGTCCTGTATTGTTTAAATCATCAATCAAAAACCTAAGTACGGCAGCTATTACATTTAATAATACGGATTCTGCCGTAAGATCTCATACGATTAAGATAAAAGCTACAGGAGAAGTAAACGGAGAATATAAAGAGTATAATATTGATTGTTCTATATGGAATGGGTTTGACGGAGCAAGCACTTCGAGTTTGGTCATATCTCCATCTCAAACGAAAGAAGTTATCTTCGGCACGTCAGAAGGGCTTTTCGATAAATTTAGAGAGGCTGGGAAAAATAATTTGATATATATCAATGCCGTAGTTGTAAATAAAAACACTAAGTCAGAAAATACTATTAGTTCAATTAGAATAATGATAAATTAAAAATAGGATAACCTTTAAAAATTATAGTTATGGCAAAACAAGTAAAATTAGTGATCAACAACCGCAATGAGCAGGTGAATTACGATTCTAACGGAAAGGAATCCGGCAGCAACACCTCAGCTAGCTATAATGTAGTTTCTGAGACCGGTGAACAGATAGGATCAGTCAATGTTTCCAATTCATTTAATGTGTACGGGAATGCCAGTTCCGAGGAATATTCCGAAGCGATGGCTTCCCTTAACCAGAAGATCGCTGAAGCGTTCAAGACCTTCAATGAAACAATTACATCTAATTCAATTATCTAACCTAAAAAACAGGAATTATGAAACTGGAGAAATTAGTGATAGCATATAAAATGCTGGATGATGCCAAGATCAAAACAATGGATGACAAGGACGCAATCAAAATTATCAAAAACCGGAAGGCTATGCGTCCCCACGTTGAATCGTACGACGCTTTGCTGAAGGATGCGCAGGAGAAGTTTAAACCGGACAATATCGAGGTTATGCAGGAAAAAGTAAGCAAATGGAAGGAGCTCTCCGCTGAAGAACGAAAGATCGTTAATGAAAGCTTCAAAGCATATCAAGAAAAGGTAGATGCTGTCTGTAATCCAGAACTGGACAAAGAAGTAGATATCACTTTGGACAAGCTTTCTGAAGACGGGGCTTTGAAGCTGGCTAAGGAGAATGAATGGCCGATGAACAAATTGGATACATTGGACATCATGCTGGAGTAAGTATGGAACAGCTGAGTGAAATATCCAATATTATTGGCGGGATAGTAACTACTATCCTGCTGCCTTTGCTGGGCGTATTCATGTTCTATGACCAGAAAAAGCGCAAGGAAGAAGCAGCCGCACGCAAGGCTGAAGCTGACAATATCACCAGTTATGCGGCTGAATGGAAGGAGCTATACGAGAAGAAGGAAAATAAAGTTCACGAACTTGATGCAAAGATAGACCAGCTTTATGCTGAGAAAAACGAGGACAGGCAACGGATCCGTGAATTGATGGAGAAAAATCAGGAACTGGAATTAAAGAACCAGTCGCTTGAAATTACGAAATGTAAGAAAAGGGGGTGTCCAGACAGGGAGCCGCCAAGTGATTATTAATTAAGAAGGAGAAGAAATGAATAAGATAGACGCAATCGTAGTTCACTGCTCGGCCACACGTGCTGGGCAGGATATAGGAAAGAAGGAAATCACCCAGATGCACCTGCAGCGTGGGTTCAGCACGATCGGGTACAATTATGTGGTAAGGCTGGACGGGACGGTAGAAGTTGGCCGCTCGCTCACCATCGCCGGGGCACACTGCAACAGTAAAGGGTTCAGCGGGCTAAGTTACAACAAACATTCCATTGGTATCTGCTACGTAGGTGGTACGGATGCGCACGGCAAGGCCGTTGATACTCGGACGCCGGCCCAGAAGAAAGCATTGCGCGAACTGATCGCCAAGTTGATCAAGCAGTACCCAGATATTAAAGAAGTGCTCGGCCACCGTGATACCAGTCCTGATCTCGATGGTGACGGCATTGTGGAACCGGAAGAGTGGATCAAGATGTGTCCGTGCTTTGATGCTGCTGAAGAATACAAAGATTTGCTTCCATGAGCCTGTACGACTACATAATTAAGAAGGTGAGCTGGTGTATTACGCTGGCTCCCTTCATGTGCATGATTCTTGTGTGTTCCTGCCGGACGGTGAAATATATTCCGGTAGAAAGCAAGGCTGATAGTGTCGTAGTAGAGAAGCTGGTGGAAGTTCAGTTACCGCCAGACAGCGCCACTATCCGGGCCTTATTGGAATGTGACGAAAATGGGAAAGTCGTTCTGAATTGGTTGGATATCGCTAATAGCAAGAACGCCCAGGCACAGCTGACTATTGACAGTTTGGGAAACCTTCTGGCAAAGATGAAGACACAGCCGGACACGGTATATCTGCCGTCCAAAGAAGTGACGGTTACTAAGAAAGTGAAAGAACCATATCCAGTAGAAAAAGAACTTACACGCTGGCAAAAGATCAGGCTGAATGTTGGTGGCTGGGCCATAGGGATAGTGATTATCACGGTTCTTATAGTTGTAGGGAAATTGGTTTATAAACTCAAAAAAAAGGAAGGAGGTGTGCTATGAAGTAAGATTTATCTCCCTTTTGAAACGAAAAGCAGCGTCCCCGGCAAGCGTGTCGGGGATTTTTTTATTATAAAAGAGGTACACAAATTTAGAGTTATGCGTTTATACAGTAAAAATAAACGCTTATGAAAGATATTGATAAACTGATTCAGACATGTATTCGTCCGGCTGCAGAATGTGCTACTGTTTTATTATCGGATATTAATCGGGGGTATACAATAGACTTGGCCATCAATGCTAACGATGATTTTCTTCATAAATTACATGCTCTCATTGATTTAATTGATGATGATAAATTGTCTCCGATAATAATATCTGAAATGATATCACGAGCAATCAGACCATTTATCTCACAGTATGATTATATTATATCTAAGCAAATGGTGTATAGTTATGTTAAATTGACATGTTTAATAAAAAGCTAAATTTCGCTTTGATTTATGCTATAAAAGCTACATCTTTGTAGAAAAACAATTATGAATGAGATATATACCCCATCTTCGATATTTTGCACAATAGCGAACTTTTATACGCTCCCAGATGAATTAAAGAAGCCTATTATTTTAAAAGGTATATTTCTAAGGGGGAATAATGGTTATGATACATTGAAAGATATTGTAAACGATTCTTATTTACGTCTTGTAGTTCCCCAAAATATAAAAACTTATTTACATGACAATATTGTATATTCTTTTACTGGTGTATTATCATCCAGAATGTTTAAAGGGAACATGATATTTTCTTTCTATGTAACAGAAATGCCGGAACATGCTCCAGTAGTTGATTCTAGGCTGGAAGAAATTAATGAATTACTTCGTATCAAGGAAAGCAAATCTTCTGTTCTTGTTCCTTCGGATATAATTCGAAAAAATCTAATGGAGGAAAAAAGGACAAAAATATTATGCGTATTCCCAAACGAGACTAAGACCAGAGATGAGTTTATGAAACAATTTTCCTCTTATGCTGGAGCTTATATCATAACTGAAAAGCATGCTAATTTCGCGATAGCCGATGCCTTCCAATCTCAGATAAAGGAATTTGATCAAATGGGGTATGAAATCATAATATTGCTTCGTGGAGGAGTGGAAAATCAAGATATGTTTAACAACCTAGATATAGCCAAAACCCTCCTTGAAATGAAAACTCCTTTGCTGCTCGGAGTTGGTCATTTAAGTTCTAACATAATTCTCAGAAATTTCGTTCCTGAATGGAAAGCTAATCCAACGGAAACAGGTATTCTTTTAAGAGATCTAGCAAAGGATAGAGTAGATAAGTTGTTATTGGTAAAAGAAAGAGATGAGTTGCGCAAAAGTATTCTGAACAAGGATAATGTCATTAAAGAAAAAGATAAAGTTCTCTTAGAAAAAGATAAAACTCTGAATCAAAGAATAGTACAATTAAAGCAAATAGAAAACGAATTGAATCAACTTCGTCAACAAATAACAAATAATCCCTACAAAGAGAAACTTCAGATAGCAATATTTTTATGTGCTGTGTTACTTCTCATTATTATTCTGTTATGTATAATATAAAATATAAGCCCCTTCCGGAATAATCCGGTTGGGGCTTTGTTTTTTCAGATAAATTCCCCATCTTTGTGGTGCGTTACATATTTTTAATAGGGAAGGGAAGACCTGACCGTTAGGCATCGGACAACTTAATGTGGCCCGATGCTTCTTCATATACGGTTCCGTCCCGTGTTGTATGCTTAATGGCTACACTGTACCCTTCCCTAAGGATATGTAACGCAACGGGTAGCGGGACCGTTTTTCTTTTCCTGCCGTAAAATCTTTTCTATGCGTTACATTTTATCGAAGAAATTCATCGGTTATGGTCATTATGAACTTACTATAACAGATCCATCAGGAAATGTAAAGTCTGTTATTACTGGAGATACAGACCTTATATATAGGCTTTCCTCTGAAGATGAGAAAGAGAGGGAAGAAGCTACCAATGAAGCGATAGCCTTAACTCTCACTTTAAAGTAGGTTGTCGAATATCTTCCTCATTGCATTGTCTGCATGGTTCCTCATCACACGGACATAATTGAAGATCGGTCTATTGGTCTTCATGCTTTGGCCGATGCAGTATTCCAGTGTTTCCAGTGCAATGCCCAGATCAAATCCATGTTGGACGAATGATTTACGGGCAGAATAGAACACAACCCTTTTTCTTATTCCAGCCTGATCAGCAACCGCTTCCATTTTTCGGGATATAACAGAGTATGCCTTCCCGAATGTATCAAATTTGCCAAAAATGAGTTTCCCGTTTGGTCTCATGTATTTCTTGATTATTTCCCGAGCTTCCGGTTGGATGGAAAATGCGGTCTTACTTTCGCCTTGCTTTTTGTTCTTGGTCTTCTGCCTATAATATTCTATATAGCTTTTCCGAAAATCCACCTCCAGCATATCTACCAGGTTCATTCCACCAAGATAGTACGATAACATGAAGATGTCTCTAGCTACACCTATATTATATTTGGTGGGATTGATATCACGAATGGCTTTCAATTCATCGACTGTCAGGTCCAATTCACGGACATTGGCTGCTGGTGCCTGTACATCCTCGAATGGATCATCTTCATACTTGCACATTTTCCTTTTCTCTGCAAAATGTACGACTACTTTGACTAATGTCATGTAGATACGTACGGTCGTGGGGGACAGCCTTCGTTTCTCGAGGTTCTTACGAAACTTCTTTATGTCACGTGGAGTAATCATCGTAAGGAACAGATCACCGCATTCTCGGATGAAGGAGTTACAGGCTAGTCTATACAGTTTTTCTGATTTGTTGCGTTCGTCTTCCTTTAATTCCTCTAGATATTCGGTCATTGCATCCGAAAATTTCGCGTTGTTGTAATCTCTTTTTCGGACCAGAAGCTCCCTGAGCTCTGAACAACTGTACCCAGATATGAAAGAAGTGTGGTCGATGATGTCTTGATAATAGTTCAATAGGTTTCTCAGCTTTACGTTCATAGTAGAAGCGTCAGATCTTCCGATGACCATGCCATCCTTAAATTCAGATTCATCATTTATGATGCAATCTGTCGGAATATATCGTGTCTCGGAATTATGGGCCAGAGATATTCTAATCTTGTGCCTTCCGTCAATCAGCTTCTTTGCTGGTACGATTCTAAGTTTCAATGTAGCCATTTTCTTCTTTTTTTTAATGTAATAATCTTTCGCGACAATGAATCCGTAGAAAATAGGCTTCCGATAATGGTTCCGACAATTAAATTTCGCAACCTGTGGAAATATGCAGGGAATTTCTTTTTTTGTAATGCCTTGAGAACTACAAAAAAAGATACTCCCGGCAATCTCTATTGCCAGGAGTATCACAACACAAAAACTAAACTAGACTTAACTAAATTATTCTAATAAGGAAGTTTCACAACTTCCACTTATTATGTACAGCACAAATATAGGTGTTAAATTAATTCCTTGCAAAATAAAGTGCAAAAAAAATGAACTTTTTGCGCATTATTTTGTTTACGCTACAAACATCTTTCAAATAATATGTTCGTTAACATAAATTTGTAGCTCTTGCTTGTAGCTGTCTGAAATAGGAATGTATTCTTTTCCGAAAACAATGCGTCCTTTATCAATCATTTTGATTTTCTGTTTTTGTACGATAAAAGAACGGTGGACACGGATAAAACGGTCTGCCGGTAGCTTTTCTTCCATGGCTTTCATGCTCACCAGGGAAAGAATCGGACGCGGGTTGTCTTCGATATGGATCTTGATATAATCTTTCAGGCCTTCAATGTAAAGTATTTTGTCCAATTCTATCTGAACCAGTTTGTAATCGCTTTTCACATAGATATAATCGTTGATAACAGCGGGTGAGGAGACCGCAGGCTGATTGTTTCCTTCTGCTTTCCGCCGTAGTTCAAACCATTGGATGGCTTTATTGACTGCTTCCATGAAATCGTTATAGCTGATGGGTTTAAGCAGGTAGTGGAGCGCATTCACCTTGTAGCCGTCTAACGCATATTGGCCGAAAGCAGTCGTAAAGACGATCCGTGTACTTTCCGGAATCATGCGTGAAAATTCCAGTCCGCTTAATTCAGGCATCTGAATGTCCAGAAAAAGTAAGTCAACAGGTTGCTCGGAAAGTGCCTGCATGGCTTGAATGGCGCTTGAGTAGCGTCCGCAGAGTTCAAGGGATGGAGTTTTTCGTACGTAGCTTTCCAATAGTCCTAAAGCCAGAGGTTCATCATCTATGATAGCACAACGTAGGTTCATATTCGTTATTCTTTTTAAGTGGTTATCGTAATTGAGGAATAATATTCTTTTTGGTCTTCACTAAGGTTGCATTTCCATTTGTACCGTCCGGGGTAGAGCAATTCCAGCCTTTTCTGCACTTGTTCCAGTCCGATGCCGGAGCCGCTTTTGTCATTCTCATTCTTGGGGTAATTGCTGTTGCGTATGACGCAATTTACCTGTCCGTCCTTTTCAGTCAGGCTGATGTGGATAAAGCTGTGATTAGTCGGAGAGATTCCATGCTTGAATGCATTTTCAATCAGTGAGATGAAAATAAGCGGTGCAATAGGAGTCTGACTGTCAGGCTTGATGTCAAAATGAGTTTCGATATCTACGTCTTCGGTCACTCGTATGCGCATCAGTTCAATGTAATTGCAAATGAATCCCACTTCCTTGCAAAGCGGAACGTATTTTTCCTGATTGTCATACAGGACATAGCGTAACAGGCGGCTGAGTTCCTGGACTGCTTGCTGGGCCTTGTCTGTATCGAAGGCAATCAAGGCATAGATGTTGTTCAGGGTATTCAGCAAAAAGTGAGGATTCAACTGGTTGCGCAGACTTTTCAGTTCAGCTTCCATCCGGCTCTTCACGGCTTCTCTTCGGGCTGCTTCCGCTTCGCTCCATCGGATACTCATGCGGATGGCTACGCTGAGTCCTACAGTAAATACCAGACTGGCAATATCACGCAGATAGAAAATGAAGACAGGTGGACTGGGGCGGAACTGTTGGGGAGGAGGGGGCATGTAAATGCCGTGCCACGCCCGCAGTAGTACTGCGAATACAAGGATCGTCAGCAGGTTCAGGAGCAGAAACTGCTTCAGGTGATTGCGAAAAAGGATACGGGGTATGTAGAGAAAATAATTGATGTAGAAGATGACAAAGAAGGATGCAGGGACAAGGGAATGATGTAGAAATGCATTCCAGTCGATGGTTCCGTTGTCACGTTGGGTGAAGAACAGCGAGAATCCAAAGAACATTCCCCAGCAGATGGTATGAATGATAAACTCGAATGGCCGGCTTGTGGTTTCGTTGACGGATTTCATGGGTATATGAGATGTTAACATGAACAAAGATAGTGATTTCTTTTAAAAAAAGGTCTGGCCGCGAGGGATAGTTTTGTAATGGAGAAGCACAAATCTACCACGATTCGCAACCGGACCAGGAAACCAAAGTTATGAAGAACAAAGTTGTTCCAGGTTTATTAAATTTATTCGTAGCGCAAAGCCTCGATCGGATCCAGGTCGGCTGCCTTCTTGGCCGGATACCATCCGAAGAACACTCCGGTCAGGGTACATACGGCAAACGAAAGCAAGACGCTCCAGGGTTGGATAAATACCGGCCAGTGAGCCACACTCTTGATAATGAAGGATGCTCCACATCCCAGTATGACGCCAATCAGACCTCCGGTGATACTGATCAGGATGGATTCGATCAGGAACTGGGACAGGATGTCTATGCCTCGTGCTCCTACTGACATTCGGAGTCCGATTTCACGGGTACGTTCAGTTACGCTCACATACATGATATTCATGATACCGATACCACCTACAATCAGTGAAATTCCTGCAATACAGGCCAGCAGGGTGGTCATCAGATCGGTTGTCGTGTTCATCATGGAGCTGAGTTCCTGTTGGGTACGGATGGTGAAATCGTCATCATCCTGTTCTTTCAGTTTGTGCTCACGTCTCAGGATAGTAGTGATCTCGTCTACGGCTTCTTCCGTCATGTCTTCAGTCAGAGCTGAGGCAAAGATACCACTCAGATAGGTCTGGGCGAGCAGACGTTTCATTACTGTTGTGTAAGGAGCCAGTACCACGTCATCCTGGTCTTGTCCCATGGAGTTGTATCCTTTGGATTTCAGGACTCCGATCACACGGAGAGGAACCTGATTGCATCGGATGATTTTTCCGATAGGATCACTGCCGTCAGGAAACAGGTTGTCTACAATTGTTTTTCCAATGACACAGACTTTACCTGCAGTCCGGATATCTTCTTCACTGAACATTTCGCCCTGTTCTACGGAGAGCTGACGGATGGTGAGATAGCCGATACTTACGCCGCTGACGGAAGAAGGATAGTTGTTGGCTCCGGAAATCAGCTGTCCGGATGCGGAGACATTCGGGCTGATGGCAGAAAGGTACATGCATTCTTCGCTCAGGGTTTCATAGTTTTCCAGCTTCAGCGTTTGCATGGATGAAGGGTCCTGCCGTACACCGCCTCGCATTTCAGCCCCGGGATGGATCATGATCATGTTTGATCCCATCTCGGAAATCTGTTTTTGAATGCTTCGCTTGGAGCCTTGTCCGATAGCCAGCATGGCAATCACTGAGGCAACACCGATGATGATACCCAGCATGGTGAGGAAAGCCCTCATCTTGTTGTTGGCCAGTGCGCGAAGCGCTATTTTGAATAGGTTTGTTCCGTTCATATCGTCTTATATATAATAAGGTGTATTAATCGTCATCGTTCTTTGGCAGTGCTGCGAGTGCTTCAGCTGCCGAAAGAATGTGATCGTTGGTTTTGTCTTCAATCACGTGTCCGTCCCGTAACCGGATATTACGACTGCTGTAAAGGGCCAGGTCTGGATTGTGTGTGACGAAGATGATGGTACGTCCTTCCGCATGCAGTTTCTGGAACAATACCAGAATTTCGAAAGAGGTACGTGTATCCAGGTTACCGGTTGCCTCATCCGCCAGAATAACGGCCGGATTGTTGACCAGTGCGCGGGCAATGGCTACACGTTGCATCTGTCCTCCTGACATCTGGTTTGACTTGTGTTCCAGGCGGTCTCCCAGGCCGACGGCCATCAGGGCATCGATAGCCCTGCGGCGACGCTCGGCTGCTGATACGGATGAATTGTACATCAGCGGAAGTTCTACATTCTCTACGGCTGTTGTTTTGGGCAGCAAGTTATAGTTCTGGAATACAAAACCAATCTTTCTGTTACGAAGAATTGCTCGTTGCGGTTTGCTCATCGTGCGTACGGATACGCCGTCGAGCAGATATTCACCACTGGTGGGAGTATCCAGACATCCCAGTGTATTCAGTAAGGTGGACTTACCGGAACCGGATGTTCCCATGATGGTGACAAACTCTCCTTCCCGGATGGAGAAAGAAACGCCACGCAAGGCATGTACCGTTTCATCTCCCACCTGGAAGTTTCGTTTGATATTTTGGAGTTCAATTACAATCTTGTTCATGGCTGTTCCTTATTTATTTTTCTTTTTGTCTCTTCCCGGAGGGCCTGGCATGAACGGATTCTGTTCACCACCATTTTCCCCGGCTGCCATTTCGGGCATTTCGCTCTTGACAATGGTTTCAGTCACAACCTGTGAGCCTTCGGCAATTCCTTCCAGAATTTCCGTGTTACTGCCGTCGCTCATACCAATCTTCACCGGATGTGCTGTAAAGCCTGTTGCATCGAGTGTCCATACTTTATGCTGTGCCTGGCAGTCCTGAATCTTAAGACCTTTGGCCAGTGTCTTTTCCGGAGTGAAGCGTAAAGCCTTGTTCGGAACTGTCAGTACGTTCTCACGGGTATCTGTATAGATGGTGACATTGGCAGTCAAACGCGGTTTCAGTTTCAGATCCGGATTGTCTGCTGTGATGACGACTTCATATGTTACAACAGTCTCGCTGCTGGTTGTGGAGCTGCTGCTTGAGGTACTGTTTGTACTTCCCAGACGAATCTGATAAACTCTGCCTTCGAATACGTCGTCAGGATAAGCATCGACGGTAAATGTAACTCTGGCACTGTCTTTCACTCCGGCAATGTCTGCTTCGTCTACATCGGCCACTACCTGCATTTTCGTCAGATCGGCTGCAATGTTAAAGAGGGTCGGGGTCTCGAATCCGGAAGCGACGGTCTGTCCTTCTTCAACGTCCCGGCTGGTTACAACTCCGTCAATCGGTGAAGTAATGGTAGCATACGACAGGTTTCTTTCAGCTTTTGCCAGTCCGGCTTTGCTTTCCTCATAGGAACTCTTCGCGCGCTGGTAGTTGTAAAGATTCTGTTCGTACTCTGTATCGCTGATCAGTTGCTTTTCGTGCAAAGTCTTGTTACGGTCATACAACTTTTTCTGGTATTCATATTCGGCCTTTGCTCCGTCGTAAGTGGCTTGTGCCGACTGTAAATCGCTGAGCAATGTCACCTTATCCATCTCAGCAATGAGCTGTCCGCGTTTGACTACTGAATTGTAGTCAACATAGATTTTGTCGATAATACCGGAAACCTGTGTTCCGACCTGTACTTCAGTTACAGGTTCAATAGTACCGGTTGCTGTAATGGAATTACTGATATTTCCTCGTTTTACTGCTGTAGTGGAGAAGTCTACTTTATTTTGAGCTTTGGGGCTTCCGAATATCCAGTATCCTCCGGCTGCGATGACGATGACAGCCAAAGACGTGATAATAGTTTTTTTCTTATTCATAATTTGGATTTTTGAAACAGACTCGTTGAATGGATTATAGTTTGATTTCCTGTCCTGCATAGAAGTTCAGCAATGTGCGATCCAGAATGGCCATATATTTAGCCTGGACACGTTCCTGCCGGGCACTTTGCAGGTTGTTTTTCTCAGTCAGCAGCTCGACGGTATTTTTCATACCCAGATTGAATTGTTCACTGACCATGTCAAAGCTGGTCTGACTGCTTTTTACTTTGCTTTCAGCCGCAGCATATTGCTGTTGCGCGTTGAGGGCATCCAGCCATAAAGTTTCAATGGTGGTGTAAAGTTCCTTTTGCTTGTTGACCAGGTCCAGTTGCGTTGTTGAGTATTGTATCTTGGCTTTCTGGACGTTTGTCTTGTTCTGACGATTGTCAAAGATAGGAATACTCAGGCTGACACCGATTGTGTTGTTCCATCCGTATTTCATCTGTTGGGCCCAGTTGTTCTGACTGGCATTGTTGGTCATGCTGGAGGTTGAGGCCGACAGACTGATACTTGGATAATATCCGGCTTTGGCCGTTGAGATTGCCAGTTTGGCATTATCAATGCTGAGCTTTCCGCTCTGGATTTCAGGACGGGTGTTCAGCGCTGTCTGATAAATGTCCTGCTGGCTGGGAAGCAACTCCATGACATGTTCATCATTGAGTTCCGGCAGTACCAGATCCATTTCTTCAGTACCATCCAGTTCCAGCAGCTGCTTCAGCTGGAGTTTGTAGTTTCTCAGGGAGCTTTCGGCTGTAACCAGTTGATATTGATCGTTGCTTACCTGTGATTCCAGCTGTGCAAGGTCAGCTTTTGATATGCTGCCTTCTTTGAATAACTCTTTGCCTCGTTCGTAAGTTGCCTGGCTTACTTCCAGTGTTCCTTTGTTGATCTCTACGGATTCATCAGCATAGAGGATCTGGATAAAGATCTTGGCAATTTCTTCCTGAAGCATGTTTTCAGTTTCTTCTACTGTCAGGTTTGCAATGTCACGGTTAGTCTTTTGCTGTTTGATGTTATTCAGTCTTTTTCCTCCGTTCCAGAGTGTCCATTGTGCATTCAGACTGTAACTGCCGTTGTAAGTGGTTTTGCTGTCACTGCTGATGATCTCGCTGCCGCTTACGGTTGCACTGTTCTCTTGATAGGGACGGTTCACGATATTGTGTCCCGTACTGAACGATAAGCTGGGAAAGAGAGCTGCCCGGGCACTTTTGATGTCGATTTCACTTTCTTCCAGCGAGAGCTTATTCTGCTGCAACTGAATGTTCTTTTCCAGAGCATAGTTGATGCAGTCGTTCAGGGTCCATTGCTTGCCTTCCTGCGCGGAAAGATGCAGGCTGGCTGCAAGAGTCGCAATTAAAAATAAACTTCGTTGTTTCATTGTTCCTTTGTTTTTATGACATTGCAAAGGTAATTCTCCTTATAGAGAAGTACAAAAGAGATGGATTTCCGGATATTTTTTCGGGATAAAGTGTTGTTTTTTCCCGATAAAGTGCTTCCTTTGTAATTATTATAAAAATAGATTATGATTAAAAAGAATATCATTAGCATTTATACCTTTTATCGTGACGGTTTTCGTGGAATGACGATTGGCCGGACACTTTGGGTTTTGATTCTGATCAAATTGTTTCTTATGTTCTTTGTCCTGAAGTTGTTTTTCTTTCCTTCTTTTCTGAAAGGGAAAGATCAGATGGAGAAACAGGAGTATGTAGGGAGTGAATTGATAGAAAGAGCTGACAGGAATTTGGAAGACTGATTGTTTAATAATTAATATTGATGTAGTATGTTGGAAAGTATCGACACTTCGATGATTGACTGGTCGCGTGCGCAGTTTGCCTTGACGGCCATGTATCACTGGCTTTTTGTTCCATTGACTTTGGGACTGGCCGTTGTGATGGGAACGATGGAGACATTGTATGTACGTACCGGAGATGAGTTCTGGAAGCGGACGGTTCAGTTCTGGATGCGTTTGTTTGGAATTAATTTTGCAGTGGGGGTAGCCACCGGACTGATCCTGGAATTCCAGTTTGGAACGAACTGGAGTAACTATTCCTGGTTCGTCGGTGATATTTTCGGAGCTCCGCTTGCTATCGAAGGGATCGTTGCTTTCTTTATGGAAGCCACCTTTATTGCGGTCATGTTCTTTGGATGGAATAAGGTAAGCAAGCGTTTCCATCTGGCTTCTACCTGGCTGACGGGACTGGGAGCAACCTTTTCGGCATGGTGGATTCTGGTGGCCAACTCCTGGATGCAATATCCGGTTGGAATGGAATTTAATCCGGAAACGATGCGTAATGAGATGGTAGACTTCCTGGCGGTTGCTTTTTCACCGGTAGCCGTGATGAAATTTCTGCATACGGTTTTGAGCAGCTGGATTGTGGGAGCAGTCTTTGTGATCGGTGTAAGTGCATGGTTCCTGATCCGGAAACGTGAAACCCGTTTTGCGCTGGCCAGTATCAGGGTGGCTGGAGTGATCGGGCTGATTGCCGCTCTTGTAACAGCCGGAACCGGAGACAAGTCGGCTTATCAGGTGGCGCAAGTGCAGCCGATGAAACTTGCAGCGATGGAGGCTTTGTATGACGGCGGCACTCATGAACCGCTGACCGTGGTCGGAAGTCTGAAGATTCCCGAAATGCTGTCATATCTGGCTACACATGAGACTGCCGGTTATGTGCCGGGTATCAATAACATCCTGGCCGGAGGTTATGAAACTCCTGATGGAAAGACTGCTCTTTCTGCAGAAGAGAAGATAGCCTGTGGGAAAAAAGCAATTGCTGCACTGGCTGATTTCCGGAAAGCCCGTGAAGCTGGTGATGAGGCTTCTATGGCGGCTGCCCGTCAGGTGCTCGATGAAAACATGCCTTATTTCGGATACGGATACATCAAGGACCCGGCGTCTCTGGTACCTCATGTGGGGCTGATGTTCTGGTCATTCCGCGTAATGGTCGGACTGGGTGTTTATTTCATTGCTTTCTTTGCCGTGGTCTTATTCCTGGGCTGGAAAAAACAGCTGGAGCGGTTTAACTGGCTTCACTGGCTGGCAGTGTGGAGTATCCCGCTTGCCTATATTGCCAGTCAGGCAGGGTGGATTGTAGCCGAAGTCGGACGTCAGCCCTGGACAATTCAGGACATGTTGCCGGTTGGTGCCGCGATTTCCCGTCTGGAAACCGGTTCAGTACAGACCACCTTCTTTATCTTCTTAATCATGTTTACCGTTCTGCTTGTGGCTGAGATCGGCATTATGCTGAAAGCAATTAAGAAGGGTCCGGGAGCAATAGAATAAATCAAGATTAAAATAATACAGGAAAATTATGGATGCAACTTATATCTTTTTACAACAATACTGGTGGTTTCTGGTGTCTTTGCTGGGAGCCCTGTTAGTGTTTTTGTTGTTTGTTCAGGGAGGAAATTCCCTATTATTTACATTGGGACGTACGGAAGAAGAGCGCACCATGCTGGTAAACTCTACCGGACGGAAGTGGGAGTTTACCTTTACGACACTGGTTACTTTCGGAGGAGCTTTCTTTGCTTCTTTCCCATTGTTCTACAGCACCAGTTTCGGAGGTGCCTACTGGTTATGGATGATCATTCTGTTCAGCTTCGTATTGCAGGCCGTTTCTTATGAATTCCAGTCCAAGCTGGGAAATCTGCTGGGCAAGCGTACCTATCAGCGTTTTCTGGTTCTGAATGGGATTGTCGGACCTCTTCTGCTGGGAGCAGCGGTAGCGACTTTTTTCAATGGCTCGAATTTTATGGTCAGCAAAGGAAATCTGACTGACGAGATGATGCCTGTCATCAGCCAGTGGGCCAACGGCTGGCATGGGCTGGATGCTTTTGCTGATCCGTGGAATCTGGTTCTTGGTTTTGCCGTATTCTTCCTTGCCCGTCTGCTCGGTACACTTTATTTCCTGAACAATATCCGTCATGAAGATCTCAATCTCAGAAGCCGCCGGCAGCTGGTGAGTGATGCTGTTCCTTTCCTGGTATTCTTTCTGGCTTTCGTGATCCGTACTTTGTTGAAAGACGGTTTTGCCGTAGTTCCGGAAACAGGTGAAATATATATGGAACCGTTCAAGTATTTCCATAACCTGCTGGCCATGCCTTATCTGCTGGTATTGTTCCTGCTGGGAGTTGCCGGTGTTTTGTGGGGGATAGGGAAGAGCATCTTCTGCAAACAGTATGTCCGGGGTATCTGGCCGGCCGGAATCGGTACGGTATTGACAGTACTGGCTTTGCTGCTGACCGTAGGGTATAATCACACAGCCTATTATCCGTCTACGGCTGACCTGCAAAGTTCGCTGACTCTGGCAAACAGTTGCTCCAGTCAGTTCACTCTGACTACGATGGCATACGTGTCTGTTCTGGTTCCTTTCGTGTTGGCATATATCATTTATGCCTGGCGTGCCATTGACCGCAAGCCGATTACGGCAGACGAGATGAAGGAACATGACCATACATATTGATAAAGAATTTGGAAACCTGCGGGGCATGCAATATACCGAATAATGGGGATTGCATGTCCCGTATGAATTGTCTTACTTTGCATCCCGAGAAACAGATGAATAGTGTATTGAATATGTGTAGACCGAGAAGTTATAAATCGACTGATAAAATGAGCGACCTGATCTGTGAGAATTATGCCCTGTTGCAGGTGCTGAGCCGTTTCGGCGTATCACTGGGTTTCGGGGACAAGTCGGTCAGGGAGGTCTGCGAGATGAATGGAGTCGACTGCAATACTTTTTTGATTGTGGTGAACTTTCTGACAGAAGAGAACGACCGGATGCAGGATCATCTGGAGGAACTGTCGGTTCCGGCTCTGATGACTTACCTGAAGAATGCCCATCATTATTTCCTGGATTTTCAGTTGCCTGCCATCCGGAAGAAGCTGATTGAAGCGATCGACTGTTCCGGGGAGAATGAAGTTGCTTTTCTGATCATTCAGTTCTATGATGCGTATGTCAATGAGGTACGCAAGCACATGGAATATGAAAACGAAAAAGTGTTTGTCTATGTTGAGCAGCTGCTCCGGGGAGAACATCCCGAGGGATACAGCATCGGTGTCTTTGCAAGACATCATGATCAGATCAATGCCAAGCTGACTGAACTGAAAAATATTATCATCAAATATTATCCGGCCAGCGGTGACAATCAGTTGCTGAATGCGACCTTGTTCGATATATTCAGTTGTGAAGAAGATCTGGCTTCGCACAACCGGGTGGAAGATTACCTGTTTGTGCCTGCCATTATGGAGCTGGAAAAGGAGGCAAAATGAAATCGCAGGAAATCATACATATAGCTGTGGCTGAAACGTCCATGATCGTCCGTTCAGGACTGGTTGCTGTTTTGAAGCGTCTGCCGGACTTAAATGTGCAGACCGTAGAGATAACTTCGAAAGAGGGGTTGCAGCATTGCATGGAAGCTCATCAGCCTGAGATTCTGATTGTGAACCCGCAGTTTGAAGGATGGTTTGATCTGGAAGCTTTCAAACAGCAATATGCGCGGCAGGATATGAAGATCGTTTCACTGATCTGTACGGTGGTAGATGCCAATCAGTTGAAGGGTTATGACGAAAGCATCAATCTGTTTGATGACCTGGATGCGGTGGCTCACAAGATCTCGACACTGATGAATGTGAACGAAGAGGAGGATAGCGACCAGAATTCGTTAAGTCAGCGGGAAAAAGAAATTATCGGATGCGTTGTACGCGGAATGACGAACAAGGAGATTGCCGAACAGCTTTTCATTTCCGTTCATACCGTCATTACGCACCGGCGAAATATTACCCGCAAATTACAGATTCATTCTGCTGCCGGACTCACCATTTATGCCATAGTGAACAAACTGGTGGAACTGAGTGAAGTGAAAATGAATTTGTAGGATATCGGCAAAGGGAAGGCCGCTTGAGGCAGATTGAAATACCAACAAATAGGTATTGTGGAAAATCAGGGAAACCTCTACCTTTGCAGTGTTAGTCATATTGAAATTACGTAAACCACAAAAGTAAAAGAAGTTAGTTATTAGTTGAGCGCGCCCTGCGAAGTGATTTCGCGGGGCGCACGCGCATTCGGCTCCCGGAGACCGGACAGGAGAGTGTCTGAAGCCCGTAAGAGCATGTTTGGGGACCGGCCGCATGATGCCTCAGAATCGACCGCACGTTGGGACAGAATCGACCGCACGATGAGGCTGCATCGAGCGGTCGTTTGGGCTTCATCGACTGCACGCTGAAACCGCATCGTGCGGACAATGAAATTGCGTTAATTCGCGTTAATCTCTTTTCTCTTTTATTTGAAAAAACTCCCTACTTTTTCTCTTTTTCGTGAATTAAACCTACTTTTGCCATCGGAAAACTAATAACTGAGACTAATGAAAGTAGGATTATTTATTCCCTGCTATATCAATGCTGTCTATCCGCAGGTAGGAGTTGCATCGTTTAAACTTCTGAAAAGCCTGGGGGTGGATGTCGACTATCCGTTGGACCAGACTTGTTGCGGACAGCCCATGGCGAATGCGGGGTTTGAAAATGAAGCCGTTGAACTGGCGCGGCGTTTTGACCAGTTGTTTGAGAAGTATGATTATATTGTAGGACCGTCTGCCAGCTGCGTGGTTTTCGTACGTGACAATTACGGAAGACTGCTGGCTGAGGAGAAACACCGTTGTGCCAGTGAGGGCAAGGTGTATGATATCTGCGAGTTTATTCATGACGTGGTGAAGCCGACATCTCTGCAGGCTTCGTTCCCTCATAAAGTAAGTATTCAGAACAGTTGTCATGGCGTGCGGCTGATGCACCTTTCTTCGCCCAGTGAACTGAATATTCCTTATTACAACAAGCTGCGTGACTTGCTGTCGCTGGTCAAGGACATTGAGATCGTAGAGCCTGAACGTCCTGACGAATGCTGTGGTTTCGGAGGAATGTTTGCCGTGGAAGAACATGCCGTTTCCGGTCAGATGGGCCGTGATAAGGTTCAGCGTCATCTTGCGACAGGAGCCGAATATATTGTCGGAGCAGACAGCTCTTGCCTGATGCATCAGAATGGTATTATTGCGCGTGAAAACTTCCCGATCAAGACGATTCATATTGTTGAAATTTTAGCTGCCGGACTATGAGTACGAAACATTCAAAAGCTGCTGAGACCTTTTTGAAAAACCGGAGTCTGGCAGCCTGGCACGATGAGACCCTGTGGATGGTACGTGCCAAACGAGACAAGATGAGTAAGGCTGTTCCCGAATGGGAGCATCTGCGTGATATGGCCTGTGCCATTAAGATGTACAGCAACAGTCATCTGGACCAGCTTCTGGTCGAGTTTGAAAAGAATGCGAAGGCTAACGGTGCCCATGTCTATTGGGCCAAGGATGCCGAAGAATATTGTTCCATCGTGGCACGTATTCTGGAGGAGCATCAGGTGAAACACTTCATCAAGAGCAAATCCATGCTTGCTGAAGAATGCGGACTGAATGAATACCTTGAGCAGAAAGGCGTGGAAGTGGTGGAA
>OHAQ01000218.1_pt1 | contig 43215 bp, 79 predicted proteins | sample 1577111 | NCBI WGS metagenome assembly OHAQ01 (sample SAMEA3541549, study PRJEB24748) | human gut metagenome | biome: human gut; feature: human-associated habitat; material: faeces | place: China | collected 2012 | reverse complement strand
AACTACCTACATGCTGAACTCAACAGCTGATGTAATAAAATAGAGACACACGTAAAATTCTATTATTGGACTTTGTTTGGACGGCGGTTCGACTCCGCCCAGGTCCACAATCTTTAAATCTTTAAATAACAATGAAGAAATATATTGGATTATATGTAAATGGTACTCTTATCTGGAAATGCGCTAATTGGGCAGAATTTCTTAAAGTAGAAAAGGAACAAAGAGATTACCATAAAGGAGAAGAAATTATAGTAACTTCTGCATTTATAGACTAATAAAAATCATTATAATTATGGTAACTAAATATAGTGACTGTCATAAAGCCGATAACAAATACACCAAAGCAAAATTCAATTATGTTTGGAGAATATTTAAAATCGGTAAGTATAAAGACCAAGAAGTAAAGAAGGTTTGCTATTGTAATCCATCTTATATCATGTGGTGTTTGTCTAACTGGTCAGGGTTCAAACTCACCAACCATGAACGCTTCGACCTTATAAAAGGATTAAAGCGTCAACTGGAGAATAATCCTGACAATGAAGAGCTTGTGAGAGTGATACAAGAACAAGAAGCTCTTTACAAAGCATGATTTAAATCAATTATTAACTAAATATTTCAAGATTATGAGAAAAAATGATTCAAGAGAAGTTTGTAAAAACCTCAACGTAGTAAGAGACAACAATTGTAACTGCGACCTTTCAAAAAAAGAAGTGTTGGAACTGTTGAAAGGAATTGTTCCGGGTCTTCCAACCTATTTCACCATTGCTGTGAAGTTTGGATTGATTAACAAAGAAAAGTATGGAACTTATTCTCTGCCATCTGAACCAATCTACATTGGTCGTGTTGAAAGTTACCTCAAAGAATACAGGAAGGCTGCCGCTGAATCCAACTCCAAGAAGAAAGCGAAGCCAAAGGAAACTGTCGTTGGAGATAATCAGCCAGAAATCATGAATGAAAATGATTTGGTTGAATCAGCAATCGCCATCCTTAAGCAGACTGGAGACTACAGAATCCTGAAGAAAGTTGTAACCATTACTTGGGAGGAAGTGTAAGTGAGTGTAATTCAGCAAGTTTATTTGCCGGATGCCAAGTACTCAATCTATATAAAGGGAATTAAACCAGATGAAGATAATCCTTTGTCTGGTGAAATTACCCTTAATGGAAATCCTACTCGGCTTGAAAGACATGAACGCTATCATTATGATAAAGAGCGTGATATGTTTGTGACTGATAACTATGACATTCCTACATTCTTTATTACTAAGTTCTTAGAGGAGAACGATTGTATTATCGAAGAAGAGGGAAAATCATTTGTGTGCTTTAAAGAAGTTGTATTTAAATCCAATTACTAAATGTTATCAATACTATATTCTGATTTTAAACAGTTCGGTTGCCCAAATTGTGGATGTGATTCTGCTAAAGGGAGTTGTGCATCTGGTGGAGGATTATCCTCTGCAACTTGTAGACATTGTGGCTTACACTTTGAATTAAGAGCTCCACAGGTTTCTATGATTTGTGAGTATGCAGGTTATCCAGAAGACCCAGAGAATCCTCGTTCTGAATATGTAATGGAACAGGCAATCCGTATTCCTCATCCAAGGATTGGTATTCCAAGCTGGCATTGGATGCCTAAGGATGAACGTCCTGAAGAAGGAGAGTATTGGAGTTCTAGAGGTGTTGGATATGATTTATCTGGATTTGTAAGAACTAAGAAGGCAGGTGAACGTATTCTTGCCATGGTACATGAAGTTCTTGGAACTACAGAATGTAAAACATTCTTGGATTACAGACCGAGTGAACCAACATGGATTCAATTCAAATTCCAAAAAGAGGAGTTTGACCTTGATATGCTTGACGCTTTATCCAGAGAAAATGGTGGAGTTATAACTAAAGAAATCATTAAACAGTGTAAATTAAATGGCTGAAGTATCAAATTCTCAGTTATCTTGTCTTGTAGATATGCAAGATGGAGATGTGGCAGAAATCCTCAACTGGCATGACCGAGATTTAAGTCCAGGTGACGTTATACAGAGATATCAGGATGCTATTATTCCTATAGGAAAGCCAAGCGGTAAAGCATATACTACTCTTCTTACTGCTCCTATATCTGCTGTGTGTTATTCCAATAAAGTTAAAATCTTACAAAAAGGAACACTTATTGAACTATGAACGGAATCATTGAACGAATGTTAGAGAACGCTCAAGAACACGGGTGTCTCAACGAAGTAGTGAAATCAGCCATTGAAATAGCTCAGAAAAATCCTGACTATGATATGGAACAGGTATGTGTATCAGCACAACTTGAAAACGACATTTATTAATCATAAAATCATATAAAGATGAAGAAATTAGAATTTGCGAAGGTACAAGAAGGTGAAAATAAACTGGCAATTGAAATGAGCAACGATTCTCCAGTAGTGGCTGTTATATCACACAACGAAATGCTTGAGTGTATTCTGGTGAACAATGAGTTCCCGGAAGTTCTTTCTGATATTTGTAGTCACATCTCTTCTGAACTTGGGGTTGTTGCTGTAGTACTTGACACTGACCAATACGGTGATGACGTTACACCTATTGTTGTTGATTCTGACCACGTAAAGGTCAAAATGGCGGGAATTGGTGATGTGCAGACATATGCAGTTCTCAGCGTTCCGAACATCTGTATGAAATCTCAAATCACTCAAATGTAATCATTATGAATGGTGTATTAATAGCATTATGCGTGGTATTGATTCTGTGTTTCATCTTTAGTACACCGAATTAATGGAATTTCTTTATGGTATGATAGCCTTTCCAATTATATATGGATTGGCTATCTTGTATGTTAAATGGAAGAAAGGAGTTTAGTATGGATTTCATAATTTACCTTCTTCAGGGAACTTTGTGTATGGCGGCAATAGCTGCTGGATTTACTTTTATATGTTGGCTATCAACCAAGATATTTAAAGATTGAATTTACAAATTTTAACTAATAAAGGTTTGTAAGCTCGATTTTTTGTAGTATCTTTGCATCACTTAATCAAAAAGGAAAAGTATGATAGAATTTATACTGGGAGTAATCATAATCTTCATTTTATTCTTATTCGTTTTATTCGGAATGTTTATTCTTGCTGGTGCAATGATTGACTACATTTACAACGACGATATTGATGAAGATGGCTTCTAAATAACAAGGATGGCTCTATGGCGGAATTGGTAGACGCGTCAGGTTTAAGCCCTGATGTCCAGAAATGGGCGTGTGAGTTCGAGTCTCACTGGAGCTACAAGTAATAATGAATTAATAACCTGAATATGTTTGACAGAAAAAGAACATCGCTTTATGAAGTAACTCCTAAAGTTACTAAAGGTTCGGGAGTACAAGCTCCCAAGTTTGAAAATATCTTCCAGAGAGAAGCATATAAGATGGAACATCAAACTTTATCCGGTAACGGAAGTTTGAAGTATGATACGTCAGGTAATGTATTTATCGATGACTTCGCAGCCATTGGTAATTACAGAAAACCCAGAGAGTTTGCTGAGGTTTCCCAGACTATGGAAAGGCTTTGGGCAGTAGACCCATTGACAGCTATTAAAGAAGCAGTGTACATTCGTTTGATTACTCGTAATCCGAAACTGTTTACTGGCAAGAAATTGGGTGTTCAAAGAGGACAAGGACTTAAATCCGAGTTCTTCATGAGGATGATTTGGCTTGCCATCAATCACCCAAAAATCTTCAAAAAGAACTTACCTGTGTTTGTTACAGCAGGTTCGTGGGATGATGTCTTTGAAATTCTAAGGCTTGACCTTGAATATCATGGTGCAGTCAATAAAGTTCTTGATTGGAAATACATCATCAAGTTTATTGTCGGTGGATTGGCTGATGATAACCAAACTAACTTGGTGAGAAAGTATCTTCCACAGATAAAGCCAAGCAAGAAGTGTACTTCTTTGCGTTCTCAATGCAATAACTTTATTGCAAAGAAAATCGTTAAAGAAATATTCGACTTGGGAGAAGGTGAAGGAGGTAAGTGGCGTGCATATAAAATGTATCGTGAAATTAAAGCATCAGGCAATGCCCACAAATGGCAGCAGGCAATTAGCCGTCAAGACTACAAAAATCTTGATTTCGATTCGATTGCTGGTAGAGCACTTGCATTACTTGCTAAAGGTAAGTTCTTAGAAAACCACAACTTGACACAGGCTTATGAGGAATGGCTTGCAGCGAAACCAGTGGCTAAGTTCACTGGATTTGTGTATGAACTGTTCCCTGATAACGATTGTTATAATGGAAGAAAAACAGCTCTGAAACCTTACCAGATAGACACTGTTAATAAGCAGTTTATGTCTCTTATCGAAACAGCTAAACAAGATATGAATCGCAAGACTAATCTTATCGCTGTTCTTGACACATCTGGTTCTATGACTTCCAAGGCTGCCGGACTTGAAGTAAGTGCATATCATGTAGCAAAATCCATTGCTCTGTATCTGTCATACTTACTGGAAGGGAAATTTGCTAATACTGTACTTGAGTTCTCAAATACATGCCTAATGAAAGAGTGGAGGGGAGATACTCCTTATGAAAAATTCACTAAGTTTCGAGGCAATGGTTATTGTGGAACCAATTTAATGTCAGTTGCACAACTTCTTGTATCTCTTAGAGATAAGGGATATGCAGAAGAAGATTTCCCAAGTGGTATCATCTGTATTTCTGATGGTGAGTTCGACTCTGTTGGACGTAATCAGTCAGTATTTACTGCGTTCCGTCAACTATTGAGAACGAGATTCTCTAAAGAGTTCGTTGATAACTTCGTTATGGTTCTATGGGATATTCCTAACGGATATTATTCCTCAAGTCCTCGTCCGAAGTTTGAATCACTCTGTGACGATGCATATACTTTCTATATGAGTGGTCTTGACCCAGCTGGAATTGCTTTCCTTACTGGTAAAACACCTGTTGAAAGTATTCCGAAAAATGCTCTGGAACTGTTCCAAGCAGCAATGAATCAAGAATTACTGAATATGCTTACTCTCTAACAGCGGTTAGGTAAAGATTAAGTAGATAGGTAATGTCTAACAAGGATTAGGTACAGCAAGTACACAACTTATACTATATAAATAAGGACGAAAGCTCTCGAAGGTACCGGAAGGTAAGAAGAGGCACGAACCTAATCCGTAATCAATAGTGTCAAATCCCAGAATACGGGAGGATAGAGAGTAGCCTGTGAACTAAAAAAGAGACTGTGAGGTTCGCAGGCAAACGGGGAATTAGCTCAGTTGGTAGAGCGCTGGACTGAAAATCCAGGACGATAGCGGCAGTTCGATTCTGCCATTCCCCACAATTAAATGAGTTATTAATTAAAGATTAATATTATGAATGGATTATTAATAGTGTTGGGATTTATTATGCTTGTGGCTTCAATCCTATTTAAGGAACCTAGTGCTTACCTTTGTGGTATGGCAGGAGGGCTTTTCTTATCCTCGATAGTTGCATCTTTTTATCCAAAAAAGGCCTAGTATGAGAAAGGTAATTTACTTATTAGTTATTATATCCTTAGTTGGATGTACTAGAGTTGAGCCACGATACTCTGTTATTAAAGTTCAGGCATATTCAACAAGAGTCGAGAAATTTGAATACAGTGGTCATACGTATATTTCATTTACCACAGGTAGTGCTAAGACAAGAACTATGGGAGTAGTTCATGACCCTGATTGCAAGTGTAGAATCCGTAAATATCAACACTAATGTCGTATATAAGTAAGTATCTTGAGTCTTTAATGACCAAGAAGGATAAAGTCACAAATTCCCAAACAACTAACAGTGTTTATTATAACATTGGAAAGCTTAAAATAGGAATAAGTGACCATTTTCCAGAAGCAGCTAAAATAACCTGCGACATTAGAATAGTAAATCCTTTAAATGCTAAGACAGTATATTTGGTTCAAGTGAAAGAAGGACCACAGATATTGACATTTAACTTAGCTGGACTTAAGACCTTTATCTCTAACTATTTATATATAAGAGAAATAAAGGAATTGAAAAAGGAAGTAATATCTAATGTTGCAAAGGCAAACAAGGTAGTGAAGGCGCAAAATGCTGTTAAATGTTCTAGGAAGATTTCTAAAGCGGAATCGGGTCTTACCTGCAATTATACAAACGAAGCAGAATGGGTAAGTTTCTGGGCTGTTGTAAATAGTACGTTTCCAAATTATAAGAAGTTCATGACTTCCAAGAAGAGGACAGTGATTTATAAGGCTTGTAAAGGACAAACAGTAGATGTAGTAATTGAGAAGTTGAAAGATGCAATTAATGCTGGAGCATTGTATGCAGGAAGTTCATCTCTTGATTTAAAGAAATATTTGGAGACAAAATAGTCTCCATTTCTGGGTATGGTGGAGTTGGCAACACGCTACATTTGGGATGTAGAGACCGCAGGTTCGAACCCTGCTACCCAGACTTTTGTGTTGATTTTTAGTTGTTAATTGATTACAAAGATGTGCAACAGCAAACTTATAATGTTTACCAAATATTAACATCGTAAATGCACATCTGTTTTTTCGGGCACGTAACCGGTAATTGGTAGCCGCAGGGACTGTAAATCCCTTCCTTAATTGGACTGCAGGTTCGAGTCCTGCCGGGCCCACATTTGTTCATTTTTATTATTTTTTAAAGATGTCTTGCAGCAATATTTAATATTATTTACTGAATATACAAAAAGGACATCTGCATATTGGGCGGTACTCAAGTGGTCGACGAGAATGGTCTCCAAAACCATCAGCGAAAGCTCACTCAGGTTCGAATCCTGACCGTTCAGCAAAAAAGTTCTCATAGTTTCTATAATTTTATTTTTTAAATTAGACACATAAATGGATTGCTTGGGAAAGTAGTCCATTCTTTAACAGAAATTAACAGTTACTATTTTGTAACATTAAAAATATGTAGTATCTTTGTACTCACAATTAAGGAAATAAATTATGATTGATGTGATTGAACACGTTGTTGAAGTTGGAAAGTCTATTAAGAACGGGCGAACAACTCAGGACATTGCCATTAAATTGGCAGAAGAGAGTGGTGAGGTAATGGGAGAAATCAGTATTATTACTGGCCTTTCTGATTATAAGAAAACAGAAGCTCTCAATCTTTGTGATGAATTGGTCGATACATTTATTAATGTAGTAGACTTGGGAGTAAGTGTTTACGGAGACGATTTCCAAAAACTCTTTGAAGAAAGACTCAAAGTAAAGTGTGACAAATGGATTGAAAAATATAACAAACAAAAGGCTAATTAAGCCTTTTTAATCTGCGGATGTGGTGTCAATGGTTTTGAGCATGTCTGACTTCCAATCAGAAGGGGAGAGTTCGAGTCTCTCTATCCGCACACATAATTACTACTATGGAAGACAAACTCGATTTAATTATTAAAAAGTTAGATGAATTGCTTAAAATAGCAAAAAGGATAGATAAAAATACCCAACCGTCAGCTGAAAACAATTTTGCAGAGTATCTTCTAAATGTAGCAGGTGATATTACTGGAGACATATTAATGCAAGGAATAAACAAATGATATTGCGGAGTGCGTAGAAATGGTATCTCACGAGGCTCATATCCTCGGGTTCTGGGTTCGATTCCCAGCTCCGCAACTAGATTTATTACTTATGAATAGAGAACTTAGACGTGAACTTACTAAGAATAAGTGGATTTCAAGAGTAAGGAAAATTTACCGCTCATGGGGAACATTTGAGGTTCCTATAAAAGGAATTAAACATAGTTATCCAAACACAATAGCAACCTATAGAAATTGTGAATCTATTACCGATTTTCTCAATGATTCCAAGTTTGCAAAGAAACTTAGACACAGTACAGTTGTCGGCAGAAGTAAAATGCATCAGTATGATGTAAAGAAAGAAAATCGTAAAAAACGATATGAAGCTAAAAAGATAATTAAAGAAGAATGTGAGGATTATGTATGATATACAAAGAGAATCAGGTAAAGAATACCTTGACCATTACATTTATAAATCGCGTAATGAGTGTAATCAAATAATTGTCTGTGAAGTGTACAGAACTTACAATGAGACTTTAAACTTTGCTTTTTATATAACCACTAAAAGAAAGCATGGTTATCAAGAAGGTAAAACAACTGGTAAAGACGGAATAAAGTCTTTATTGTGGGCTAAAAAATGTTTACTTGACTTTATTGATTATGCTAAATGGAAATTCCTAGGAGACTCTATTGAAGTCCACCCTGACGATGAGAGGAGAAGAAAGGTATATGAATATGCTTTACTTCCATTGGGATTCAAAATAATGAAAGACAAATATAAAACTTTAATTTATAAATTATAAAGACGATATAGTGTAGAGTTGCATAGCCGCCTTAAACAAGCGGTGGTGAGAGAGTAACGACCTCTTATCGTGGAATACCAAATATCCTTCCTACGCCTCTCCAAATTCGGATATGGATGCGCAAAGGTGGGAGGAAATCAGTCCTATCAACGACCGAAGTAGAAGATAGGTTGAGATACTACTTATATGGACGCATATAGGCAAGTCTCGTAATCCGGACGGTAGCTCAGTTGGTTAGAGCATTACTCTGATAAGGTAAGGGTCGTAGGTTCAAATCCTACCCGTCCGACCTCACCGTTCACCAGAAGTAACGATAAATCTGGGTGACTTTTTCATACTTATTCAACAAGAAATAAGTGTACTGGACAGCAGGTAAAAAACTGCACAAGGCACGTAAGTGTGACAGGGAATTAACTCGATTGGTACGTGAGAAGACTATCGAAAGTGGTTCTCTTTAGTAGAATATTTCAGAATACCAAAAATACAAAGAAGTCTCACAGCAAATTTAATACAACAATTGGTTATATTGTCAACAAAAAGACTTCTGTTTATGCCCAGATGCCCGAGTGATTAAGGGGGCGGTCTGCAAAACCGTTTGAGAAATCTGTCGTCGGTTTGAATCCGACTCTGGGCTCTTCCATTTTAGTTAATAATAAAGAACACTTACAGCAATTATATTCAGCATCAAACTTTTAATTTGACACAGCTTATTATAGTGTTCTGCCCGAAAGGCAATTTAGGATTGCGCTCGTAGCTCAGTTGGTTAGAGCAACGGATTTTTAATCCGTGGGTCTTGTGTTCGAATCACAACGGGCGCACAAAAACTCACAACGGACAAGGCTTTGGCAGGTGATAACTCGTTTGGATACTTAGGAGATAATCTGTAGGAACAACAGAGTCACTTGTACTAAGAGGAGCGGGAAGTACAAACTGGTGGGATGCGTGTGGTTGACCAGAGTTTTTAGATTATTTATTTATTCATTTAACCCTTAAAAGTATGAAAGTTATGAAATTATTAAAAAGAGCTTTTGTATGGTATTTCGAGCAAGCTTCACACAGCTATACTTGGTTACCAACGGGAACACTTCCAATGGGGGAGTAAGTTCCTACACATAGGGATTATAAATGACTACTGTTTTTACATATTAAAATATATTACAAGGATTACTTACAGCAATTACCTTAAATTATTGCACCAGAAAATAGCGACACATTTAAATAGTAATCCGTATTCGGGGAGTTAGCTATAATTGGCAGAGCAATGGGCTGTTAACCCATAGGTTGTCGGTTCGAACCCGACACTCCCCTCAATTGTAACTTGGGGTCATAGTTCAGATGGCTAGAACGTCTGCCTTGCACGCAGAAAGTCGTGGGTTCGAGTCCCACTGGCTCCACTTAATAAAGAAATAATATGAAACTTGAACTAACATTTAAAAAATTAGCTCAACGATGGTTTGTTGATATTCCTTGGGCTGGAAGCATTGATGATTTACAAATGGTAAACGGTGCTGATGATTTCTTAGAATGGTATGTTACCGAATATCCTGACAATAAAGAAGTTGTTACATTGAAAGTTGATACAGAAATTGAGGTAGGAAGAAACGACCTTTATTTTCATATCACTCCACAACAAGATGAATTTGGAGCAACTTATGAATGGATTTCTTGTTCTGATGTCCCTGTTCCAAGCATTTGGTTATGTAATGTAGCCCTTACTCTATTTGGAGGAGAGTTTCCAAGATATTTCTTCGTTTACCGATAAATAAACATGGTGTAGTTCGGCTAGTGGTTGATGCCGCCAGATTGTGGTTCTGGTACATAAGAAACGCATGGGTTCGAATCCCATACTACACCCGTAAATAATGTTATTTTATGAATAAAATGGAGGTTTGCCAGAACGGTAATGGAACGGACTTGAAATCCGATGTAACGTACCCATTCGTTGAGTAGGTTCGACTCCTACAGCCTCCTCTAACCTTTATTAATAATATGAGCAACGGAAAGAAATGGAAAACTGCTAGTAAATACATTGGTAAACGCTCTCATGGAAGACGGTGGATTTATCACGTATTAGGTGGAAAGAAAGGAAAATGTAGATTCCAACACTTTAGACATCAGAAATGGTTTAAAGCTCTTGAAGGAAAAATATCTATGAGAAAAGCAATGTCTCGTGAAATTTGGTTTTGGGATTAATAGAGATTACTACTTAAAAATAAATAATATGAAAGTATTTACACCAAAAGATGCTAAGGAACATAAACTTGCATCCATTCCTGATTTTGTGTATGGGGCGTTTAACAATCTTCTTGTAAAGAATTATGATGCTTATAGCACTGTAATATTGCAAGATGAAGTTATTACTGAAATTATTCGTCTTTGTCCCCTTGACGACATAACTGTTCAAACTATTTGGGAAAACAAATGGTTAGATGTAGAAGATGAATACCGTAAAAATGGTTGGGAAGTTGAATATGACAAGCCAGGTCTTGGTGAAACCTATCCTGCCAGATTCATTTTTAAGCCAAAAGAAAAATAGGTTAAGTTAATAAATAAGGAAGACTTGCAGCAATAACTATTCAGCCTTGTAAGCCGTCAGTCATGAGTTCAAATCTCATAGTGAAGCTTGCTTCATTTAGCTCAGTCAGGTAGAGCAACGTAATAAAAGGTCTTCCGCTTTCTGCCGCTCTCGTCTAATTGGACTAGGACACATCACTTTCGATGATGCTAATACGGGTTCGAATCCCGTGGGCGGTGCTCTTGTACTTAATCCTCCCTTAACTGGCAATAATAATCAAGTACATTCTAAGACGACGTGAGGAAAAGAAGTCTTAGACGCTAGTCAGCAGCGTAGTACGCAATGGTGGAATAGAAACGGCTGACATCCACTCCTTCGAGGGCGTAGTGTAATGGCTGCACGCCACACTGTCACTGTGGTAGTTGGGGTTCGAATCCCCCGCTCTCGACAACCTAACCTGGCAAGGTTATGTAAAGATGTGTAACAGCAAATCCTTTTAATTTCCGCCAAAAATAGGAAGTATAGTATAAACGGTTATTACGCCTAACCTCGTGTTAGGAGATTTCGGTTCGAATCCGTCTTAAAAATTCACATCTGTTTCTGCCCTCTTCGCATAGTGGTCGATTGCACGCGCCTTGTAAGCGTGTAGAGAAATCTCACGTCCGTTCGAATCGGACAGAGGGCTCAATTAAAAACTTTATTAAATATTTTAGTATGAGTAAGAAACATGTAATTGAAGTACAGGCTCCAGAAGGTAAGATTCCTGTATATGATAAAAGCACTCGCACAATTAGCTTTATTGATGAAGACATCAAATCAAGGGTAAAGAGTGTGGCTGATGCTTTTGAAGCGTTAGGAGAGAAGTATCCTTCTTGGTTGGAATCCGCTCCTTGTTCCATTCGTAAAATGTATGAACTACAGACTGTGCTTCGTGCTTTGAATCAGGGTCATGATTTCAGCTTAACAGAAGGAAGAATATGGTATCCCTGGGTTCGTTTCTATCTGGAAAGTAAGTTGCCCAACAGTGAAAAGAAGAATATTATCGGAAAGTTCATCTGCGAAGGAGAAACATATTATCTGCTTAGCAGCAACGCTCCTGATAGCAGTAGTGATGCTGGCCTTGGTTGCTTCTATTCTGCTTATGGGGTCGGCTATTCCAGCGCCAATGTAGGGATTTTATCCTGTAAGGATGAAGAAACGGCTTTATATGTATGTAAGCAGTTTGGACAACTGGTATTTGACGCTATCTATGCAGATAAAGTTGATTATCGCTGGCTTTTGATTGATTAAAAAATATCTTAATAAAAATTACGTAAGGAAATGAAATTTAAAAGTATCTTATCTCGCAGCGGACAAGGATTGCTGAACGCTCGCGCAACTAACATTGCTAACATTGTAAAGGCAGAACAAGAACAAGTAATTGCCACCTACAAAAGAGAAGCTCAAAGACTCATCAATGAGTTAACGAACCTCATGGATTTATCAATCAACAACACAACATCTTTGTCTCCGGTAGATAAAGACTTCAATCCGAAACAGTTTGTTGAAACTATCCATATTAAGAAAAGCGGACTTCGTGATGTTCTCGTTGATTGGAAAATTGCTGTTGAAACTTACAACGAATGGTTTCCAGAAGATGCAGTCACATTGCCAAAAGAACTTGGCAACGTTGTCGGTCTAGGAATCATTCTTATGGATGAAGAATCCGATGATAAAGAAATTGAAGAGTAAAAACTAAGGACAGTTAACAGCTGTCCTTTTTTATTGGGCCTGTAGCTCAATCGGTCAGAGCAAAACACTCATAATGTTGAGGTTATCGGTTCAAGTCCGGTCAGGCCCACGTTTAACAACTAAATAGATGAGACAATGAATGTTTTTAAAAAGATTTCTTTAAAATACTTTAATGGCTCTTCTAATCTAAATGAGGGTGAGGAAAGAGACATTATTACAAGTAGAGATAAAGCGTTTATATATGCTTGTAGGAAATACAATATTGATTTTGAATATTATGGCTTCTTTAGTGGAGCTCATTTTGTTGAAGAATCAGACTTTGAGCCTGAACATTCTCTTATAAAGTGTAATTTCTCGGAATTGAAAAAGTACAATCACTTTAAGTGGTTTGCTTATTTGTTAAGTAGCCAACTTGATAGGGAAAGGATTCCTCAATTCAGAGCTGTACTGAAACTTCTTGAATGGAAGCAAGATCCTTATTTCTATGCTGTCATAGAAGCTATAGAGAAAGGTTTGAAAGAAAATCGGCAAAATATTTCCATATACGCTAATGTGAAAGGAAATCTCTGGGATGCTGGAATGAAGTATGCTATTAGTAAGCCCATCCATATTAGTATCTTGTGGACTATTGCTGATAAAACTCTCGACCACATATTTTATGAGATTCCCGCTAAAGTAGAGGAAAACATAAGAAAGGCACAAGAAGCAGCAAGAAGAGCACAAAGAGAGTGGGAAGAAAGGATAGAGCGTGAAAGAAGAGAAAGAGAAAGGGTTAAACAAGAAAATGCATATCAGAGAGCTAGATTCTATGGTAATCAAGGATTTGAGTTTAATGATGATTTTGCAGGGTTTAATCACCAATACCAGAGTTGGTGGGATAATTTCTCAAGAGAACAAGCTAAACGCCAACAAGAGACAGTTAATCCTTACGCTTCTCTTTACACAATGTTGCAAATCTCTCCAACAACTGATAAGAAAATAATTAAAGCAGCTTATAGGAAATTGGTTCTTGTTTATCACCCTGATAGAGGTGGTAGTGAAGAGAAATTTAAGGAACTAACAGCAGCTTACGAAAAACTAATGAGCTTATGATGAACCTTTTTATATGTTTATTTCTTGCAATTTACTTTGTAAGAGCAGTAACAGTATTAATCTGTTTGGTGATGTGTTCCAAGAGACTTAATAACAGAATTGATGAAATTTGTGAGTCTCTTCCCGATGAGAGGTCTATTAAAGACCTTGAAATTGAGATAAATAAAATTGACTGGTATCTTGACAATGAACGTGTAGCGAGTGATTTCCTGCATCTGTTTAGAACAATAGACACACAGAAATGGATTAATCCAAATTTAATTTCATTGCTGTATGACCATTATAAAGTCTAATAGAATACTGGTTTTAATTTTAACATTTTTTATAGCGATTGTCTTTGCACAATCGACTAAAAGTAGTATCTTTGTGCATCCTTCAGTTGCAGAGTATCATGTTGAATTTTTAAATGGAGACAGAGATTCTGTTCTTCGCTTTCAACAAAAGCACTATGACTTAATAAAGGATAAGTACGTCTACATTGCCTACTTACATAGGTATTGTAATCACTACAAATATGGGGAGCTATTAAGAGCCCACAACTAAAATATTCGCAAGGAGTCTCCCGAAATCTTCCATTGTTTTAGTTCGCTGTGGATTTAGACGTCCTGCAGCCCACTATGGACTCCTTGCTACTTGTCCGAGTGGCGAAATGGTAGCCGCGTTGGTCTTAGGAACCAATGAGCAAAGCTCGTGTCAGTTCGAATCTGACCTCGGATACGCTTAATATTAACAATTAAATTTATAAAGATTATGGCATTAATTTCAAAGAAGGCTAGTACTGCTGCCGATTTAGCATCATCTGCTGACAACTTATTGAAAGTATTTAAGAACACTGTTTCCGGCTTGTCTGGAGTAATTACTAAAGCTAGAGAACAAGCTGCAATCAAACAACAAGAAGCTGACGCTGCTTTGGCGGAGAAACAAGCTCTTGAAGAAGTAGCCAACAAAAACGAACAAACACTTAATAAGTTAACCGACTTATTGGGTTAATGGTAAGGAGGGTTGGGGGAGTGGTTTAACCCAGCACACTGCTAACGTGCCGGCCCTTCGGGGTCCGTCAGTTCGAATCTGACACCCTCCACTTGTAAAACTTAAATTTACATCAAGATGATTACATTAGAAAAGAGCGATAAATGGAGACAACGTTTCATGGAGGAAATGTACGCCAATGATGATTACTACGAAGGATTCATTAAAGGTGATGTAGCTAGAGCTTATTATTTTGGATTCTTTATTGAAGAAGTCTGTAAAGAAATGGAAGCAGATGGATTCAAGGCAGGTAACCCTGATGAACAGCTTACTCCAATAAAATGGAATGTTAGACGTTATAAACCTCAATTAGTATTCTGGAAACAGAAGTTTGTTGAGCTTAAAGGCAGAATGATAGTTCCTTCTGAAATGGACACCTTCATCTTAAATAAAATTGTTGTTGAAAGTGACGATGATTTATTAAGAATTGCAACTTGCTTGGGAAGAGATTCTTATCTCTTAGTAAGTAAGCAGGTAGAAAAAACTGAAACTTGAAATATAGAATTTATACTGACGGTGCATACAGTAGTGCTCTTAACCAAGGTGGTGTAGGAGTAGTATTTGTAAAAGAAGTAGATGGTAAACTTACTAAGATTGCAGAAGTATCTAAAGGCTATAAAAATACAACTAACAACAGAATGGAGCTTAAAGCTATCATTATTGCATTTAAGTGTATAACAGCTTATATAGAAGATGTGACTATTATTAGTGACTCTATGTATGCAATAGGAACTTCTCGGATTGGAAGTATAAAGTATAAGAGAAATACAAATTTAGATGTTTTACAAGAACTTGATAATATTGTTAAAGAAAAGCGAAGTCTTATAGGAAATCTTCATATTGAATGGGTAAAAGGACATTATGAAGATGAATTTAATGCTAGGGCTGATAAAATAGCGGTAGATGCAAGTCAACAACTTATGACATGAATAAAGAATATGTTACTTTGGAAATAGTATCAGATTCCATTTAGCTAAAATAAATAACAAAGATGACTTACAGCAATGTAACAACAAATACTAGAGTTAGGATAAGTAGAACCCTCTACTACTTAGAGGTAAAATATGTAGAAAAGTCATCTGATTATTGGGCTATAGTGTAGTGGTTAGCACACAACACTTTGACTGTTGTAGTCTAGGTTCGAATCCTAGTAGCCCAACTAACTTTAAAAATTAATTAGATTATGAATACATTATTGTTATTTTCAGTTATATTGTATTTAGTTACTCTCATTTCATACACATTTATTTGTGATTATGCAAAAATAGAGATTTCTATTAACCCTGTTTCATTCGTAATCACTTTGTGCCCAATTGTAAATACACTGTATGTAATATATTTGATGCGTCAGATTCCATCTCTTTCTATAAAAAATATATTGACAAATATAAAAAGAACATGGATAGGGTGGTGTAAGGAAACATTCAATGTGAATGAATAAATATATGAGTAGAAATAGAAATACAACAGTTAAAAAATACTCTAAACTTCTTAAAGAAGATAGAGATTGGGACTGGGCATATATGCTCGAGTTAGAACAATTCAAGCTTAAGAGAATGTCCAAATATTTTGCTGAATCTCAATTGGTACATGGATGGGAACAAATGGTTTCTGAAATCAATCTATGCATAAAGCTGATTGATATTATTATGGAAAGAGACCCAAAAGGTTACTTCTTTAATGGTACTAGAACACTTCCTTATGTAAACAGTAAGAATTGGAAAAGGTTTATATCTCGATGTCCAATTCCTTCTTCCGATTACTACCTCGATGATTTGAGACAAGCTAAAGCTTTACATCTGTATAATCTTATTAGAACATACAGAATGAGAAGTTGGTGGGATTAATCAAATTTATTAAATATGAAATATAGAAAAAGACTAGCGTATTTAAAGGCTCGCCAAGATTGGTGGGATAAACAAGGTAAAGATTACCAAGCAGCAAACAAGAAACCCGGTTCTGTAAAAGTAAGATAGTATGGAAAAATATGTAATGGTTACGTTTCCTGAAATCCAAGATTTCATGGAACATGAGAGATGGGGAGAATGTATATTCTGCCAAGCAATTGATGGACATCCTTGTCCAGATAGTACCTATATGGTTCCCGAGAGTTTATATGAAGAACACATTCCTACTGAAATAAAGGAATGCATTGGAGAAACCTTTATTGTTGAAGGTTAGGAAGCTGTCTTAGTAGGATATAACTCCGAAAGTCGTGAAAATGACTGTATCGTAGGATTTAGAAGTAGTATGGGTTGGACTGGATTTGAAGATTCTGATGTAATCTTGTCTGATGAAGAATTTGAAACTTATTGGTATATTCCGTGGGATGAATTACAAGAAAGCCGTTCGGAGTAAGGGAAGCCGGCCTCTGCGATAATATCAAAACCTTGTATGCTCTGTAGAGCACGAACCGGACATGGAGAGAACGGCTGCTCTCCAAATAATAAAGGGCTATATTAAAGTACTCAAACCAGAGCCCTTGAACCTTAAAACTGATAAGTAAGAAAGATGTATTTCGACCCTTACCCCTATTAGAATAGGTGACAGACCATTGGGTAATTCCATAGGAGTGCTGTTAGGAGTACAAGTGCACTTGGTAGGTATATTCTGCCATAATGCACTTTAAAATGGACAAAAGTCCCACACATAGATTAAGGTCTTTGTACTGGGCATTAGACCGCTAGCTCACGCGGTATATAAGACAGGATTGCCGGACCCGTAGGTGTAACGAGATAAATACCTACACTTGCCCCGTTAGCTCAGTGAATAGAGCAGCACACTTCTAATGTGCGGGTCGCTGGTTTGAATCCAGCACGGGGTACTAAAAGTAGCGGTATGAGAAGCATTTACTTGAAATCTCTGAAGATGAATTTTTTTAACTATTTGGTTAAGCTAATGTGTAAGAAAAGAAAGTATGATAAATTGGGAGCAATGTTTGCATTATCCCAATGTAAAAGAGTTGGAAATTACAATCCTTTACGTAATGAAAGAAGGTATTACTACTGTAGTGAATGTAACTCTTATCATTTAACGTCTAAATAATCCTCGGACTTATTAAAGTTCGGGGATTTTTTGTATAATCTAAATTACAATGGATAAAGAAAACTATCAAAAAGTTGCCAAGTTTTGTGCTAAAGGCAAATGTAAACCGAGAGAAAATTCTTATGGAGTAGTATGGTGTGTTCGTTGCGGTAAACTGCACGGATATAACACTCCTGCAGAACCTTTAAAAGAAGAGGATAAAATTATTGTAAATTTATGACAAATTCGGAAAAACTTAAGATTCTCAAGCAAGCTAAAAAGCTGTTTGTAGAACACCCAGAATATTGGGGAATGTGTTTTTGTATTGAGCACGCTATGGCTGGGACTGAAAGAGGTAGTACTATATACGATGAACGTGATATAGTAGCACTATTTCCTGAATTTAACAGGAATTTTCTTAATGCTCCAAGGGATAGAAACGGTAAGGCATTTTGGTGGACTCCAGATAGCGAGGAAGGACACAATGCTAGAGTTAAAGCATTTGATAAATTGATTGAACATTATGAAACTACAGAACGAACTTGAAGATTTAAAAGAGTTATTTGAAACACACAAATCTTCTCTAAGTCTCTCTCAACTTGTAGATATTCAGCAAAACTTAATTAATCTCGACATTCTTGCATCAGTAGGAATTAGACGAAGTACTGGATATTTTACAGCAGAAACATTCTTGTTGAACCACGAGAAATCAACAGCAGGAAAACCTTGTTACGAGAGAATATTTTCTCCTTTTGGATTTAATGAATACAAGGAAGCTCTTATTAAAGCCATAGAACAAGGAATTGAAAACTTTTACATTACTCAACCAAAAATATAAGTATGAATTTTAAAGATGTATATAAACTACCTTTAGAGAAATATGAAGGTATGGATAAGGTGTTCCATGCAAATGGACACATGGCATTTGACTTTCTTCGCAGATATAAGGGCGAAGATGAAGACATAGTGCACGTGGCGGAAGAATCACAGAAGAAAATAATTAATATTCTTAACGGTGATGACAGCCAGAGTATTGAATATCCTTTGAAATATGAGGATGGATATATCTCCATTAAAAGGGAGGATAAATGGTTTAAAATCATGGTGGTTCGTGGTTGGGGTTATCTAATTGGTACTGGAGGATTGAATCTTTCAGCAGAGAAAGCCGCAAAGATTCAGGATGATTTTGGCAATTGGATTGTTGAAACTCTAAGTAAAAAGAAAGAATGATAGCATTTAAAGTCATGGTTTTCGTAATTATGTTGCTATTGGCAATATATTACGGTATGTTAGTGTTCCACTTGCTCGGTGCGTTCAAATTAACTAACAGGAAAATTACACTTGTGAGGTGTATTATTCCATTCTATTACTGGATAGCAAATCCAGAGAGCTATAAATAAGATTGTATAATTTTTAAATATTTAAAAACAATGAAAAGATTTAAACTTTTAGGTATTATTGTTGGCATTTTTGCCGTAGTGTTAATTGCTTGTTTCCCGATGTTGATGGAAGACATGGATAAGAGTAAGATTGGTATCAATCAAATTCCTATCTCCGGTACGTATGAATATTGGACCAATGGTGGTTTCCAATGGCAGAAGTTCGGCAATGTATCCGTTTATGACAAAACCAGTCAGATTTGGTTCAATGAAGTAAAGAAAGACCAAGAAGGTAACGTATCTGTGGATGTAAGTATGGAAAATCCGGCAATGGCTATTACTTACAATGATAAGGGTAAAGGTTTCGTATTGGGTTCAGTTCGAGTAGAAATGCCGTTAGAGCAAAAGTATCTTGAACGTATTCAAACTCACTATGGTTCACAGGAGAGACTTATTAAAGACTTAGTTAAACCGACTCTTGGTAAAGTAGTTATATCATGTGGCCCTCTTATGTCTTCATTGGAATCAGTAAGTGAGAAAAGAACTGACTTAATTGCACTTATTACAGACCAGTTGAATTATGGTGTTTATAAGACTCGTGTTAAGACAGTAGAAACTATCAATCCTCTTACTGGTGAAAAACAATTACAGAAAGTAGCAGAAGCAATTTCGGATAGTCTTGCTCCTAATGGTGTGAAAAGACAGGAAGAATCTCCGTTTGCTTTCTATGGTTTGAAAGTTTCTCAATTATCAATCAACGATTTGGAATATGAATCAGCAACTTTGGCTCAGATTTCTAAGCAAAGAGAAGCTGATATGTCTATTGTAACTGCAAAGGCTAAAGCGTTGGAAGCTGTTCAGAAAACAATTCAGATTGAAGAAGAAGGTAAAGCATCCGCAGCACAGGCTAAATGGGAACAGGAAAAAGTTAAGGCTGTAGAAGTAACTAAAGCACAACAAGCATTTGAAGTGGCTGAGTTGCAAGCTAAAGAAGCTAATGAGAAAGCTAAGAAAATTATCGCTGAAGGTAGAGCAGAAGCAGAAGCTAATAAACTTAAAGTTCAAGCAGGTTTAACTCCACAGGAGAAAGCTGAATGGGACTATAAGACAACTGTTGGTGTAGCAGAAGCATTGTCTAAATCAGAGGTTAAGTGGGTTCCTGATGTCATGATGGGTGGCAGCAATGGAAGTAATGCAATGGATGCAGTAGGTTTGAAGATGGTAATGGATATCGCCGACAAACTGAACAAATCTAAATAAGCAGTATAATATCTAAAACTAATCTTAAAAGCCCTATCCATATACACTTAACTATGTGGGTGGGGCTTATTTTTTTTGACTTAATTCATGACTAAAAAGAAAATTAAGAAGTTCATCCTACTTCCTGACACAAAGGATGGGCAGTATGTACATGCCGTACTAAAGTATAAAATCCTTTCTGATGTCATTAAAGTTAGGATTAAATATCATTATAGTAATAACACCATAGAGGTAAAGGCAATCACTGGTGCTGTCAAGAATCCGAACTTATGTAAAGTTCTGAATGTAAAGGCTTTAGCAGCAGAGTTCAATGCCATTCTGGATAATAGAGTAGAATTTGAACCTAGACTGACAGAGGATATGTTAATGACACAATTTGTTAATCAAGGTTTAATTTATCCGTTTTAATTATGGAACTATTTGTGCCGAGTTCTAAACCTGTAATTGGATTAAAAAAGAAAACACAAATGAGTAAAGTAGAAGAATTAATTGGAAAGAAAGTTCGATTAACCAAACTGGAATCCGTTAGATATAAAGACGGGCATCCTAACGGTATCGAAGAAGGCTATACAATGGAAGGAAGGCTTTTAGGAGTAAAGGTTGGCTGGATGTTGGAAATGAGTGGAGATAGAGGAATACTGGATTACTTCCACACTTCCGAAGTATTGAAAATGGAGGATAACTTGGTATATACTAAAAATTCTATCTATAAAGTAGAGGAGGTTTAGCTGTGTGTCTGTATATTCCTGTCTCTGGAACATCTGCTCTTAAGCCCACACTTGCGGAACACGATGTCCCTTGTTACAAGTTTCTAAATTTCAAGGAAGGACAATTAACCTCTTATTTCTTGAAATTTCCTTATGAAATAGGTAAGTGTTATACTACGGAAGAAGATTTCTCGAATATAATTTACTTTAACATGATAGACCGTGGAGGATTCCACAGTTTTATTCATTCCTGTGACTGTCACGAGGATTTTAGTACTATCCGCGAAGAAAACGACGAAGTAGTAATGGTACGTTGTCATATTCCTAAAGGAAGTTACTATTATCAGGGAGAAGATATGGGAGGAGCTCCAAACTATGTCTCACAAAGCATTGTAATTGACGAAATAATAAATGACGATTAAAGAAAAAGACTTTAAGTTAACCCCAGTAAATGAATCTTCTCCAATGTTCGACCTTGAGCTTTTACATATTGTAAGGCCCAAAGGTGGAGAACCAAGAGAGGAATTTAAAATTGCTGGGTATGGATTGCCTCTAGATGCTGCTATAAAACGAATTATCAGCTATAGGATACAGTCCAAACATGGAGATGGTGCCATATCTTTAAAAAAGTATTTGGAAGACTATAAACAGATTCAGAAGGAAATAGAAAAAATATGTATACCGAATTAATTGAGACTATAAATGCAGTGGCAGCTACTTGTGAAGAAAAATTTAACATAAATTCTGGAGGTTGCTGTTATTTTGCTTATTTAGTGGCCCGTGAACTTGATAAACGTAAGATAAAGTATAAACTTGCAATAGAGGATTGGACTTTCTCAAAGAAATTCTGTAAAACCAATCGACTAAAAGCAAGGAGAGCTCTTAAGAGTAGACAATCTTATGTTGACGGAAATAGTTTGGTTAATTGCAACCATTTTACCTTAATGGTAGGTGGGGAATTGGTCAACTATGAATCTAGTTGGGGAAGTGAAGTAATTTTAATAAGTTATGTAAACTCCGAAGACATTAACTGGATTTATAAAACAGGAAGGTGGAATGACTTTTATAAAAGAAAAAACAATCCCACTGTAGAACGTATGGTAGTTAAAGCATTTGATAAATATGAAAAAGCAATCCAAAAAAGAAACAAAAAAGAAAGAAGTGTACACTCCAGTGAAGAATCTCTTCTGTGCCCGTTGTCAAGGTCAGACAAATCACTCCTTATGTGATTATGAGAACAAAATCTATAAGTGCAACATTTGTAAAACAGTGCGTTCTATATGATTTGGGTAATTATATTCTTTTATATACTTCCCGTTTTATTATGGGTAGACTTATTACAAGCGACCTATAAAATAGCGAAGGAAGAGGAAGAGGATGATGTGCTGTTAATCCATGCCATTATTGGAATAGTCTTAGCACTTTGTCCTGTTGTTAATTTAGTGTTTTTAGTTCTAGTTATACGAGCCGTCGCGGATATGTCTGGTGATGATTGGACTACATTGGCTAAGTATAGCATAGTTTTTAAAATTCTATTCAGGAAAATTTGAAAAAATTATTACTTGGACTTGCCTTGGGAGTAGCTCTCATGGTAGGTTGCAGTGGAACTCCGGCTGAAAACAGGAGTTATAATGGTGTAGTTGTTAATCGTATAGGAACATTCGGTTCTAGCCTCAAAAACGACGGCACTGTACATACCTTTACCTATAAAGGTTATGAATTTATTATAGTCAGTAATGGCTATAAGGGTGGAGTATCAGTAATTCAAATCAATAAATAATTATAATCATGAAAAAGATTGAAAAACCAAAAAGAGTACAACAGAGTGACGAAGAATTAAGAGTTGATGTATATAACGACGCAGAAATGGTAGCGTTGGGATTACGTGTTCCACCACTTGTGCCGAGAGACCCTTCGGTTTGGACTAAGACTCCTTCCGAAAAATTCATCCTGAAGCGTGAGCGGGCTCGTGACAAGACCGAGTTTCTTACCCGATGGGCAGGAAAGAAAAAGAGTATTCCGTTCTATGACAAGCTCATAGTAAGGTTACACAAGGTTCCGAAGGGTGGAAAGACCACTTTATCCATTAAATGTGGACAAAGTGATATTCCAAAAATCTTGGCAAAGTACAAAGACAACCTTGTAAACTATTCATGGAATGGCAAAACCTACACCGGAACCAGTCTACCATTCTGGGGACGTTAAAGTAGTAGTGACAGACAGCTTTATCTACGAAGTGAATCTTTATAGAATCTTCAAGGATAGAGCTGAATGTGTAGGCTCTCAACACTACTCAACTGATAAACCAATTGGCAAGTTTAAGGAGTGCGAAACCGTAAAGACCAAGACATGTACTTATATGAAATGTGTTGCATGGGTTGGCGCTCCTATGTCATATATTGAGAGTAATGGATTTAAATTATACGATAAAAATGGAGAAAAAGGAAAGCGAAAGACCAGTCGTAAAAAACGATAGTGTTGCTCCTACAATGGCAAAGACCGAGCAAACAATCGACAAGAGCAGAAGAGTATGTACTCTTAGTCATGCAATGATTGAAATGTTGGTAAAACAACTCGGTGCAGAATTGAGCAATCACAATCTTTACAGAACATTTGCCAACTATTTTAGTTGTCAAGGACTTCCCAAGCTTGAAGAATATTTTATCTTGAGAGCTGACGAAGAAGATAATCACCACAACTGGATTCTTTGGTATCTAAACTATAATGATGCCGAATTTCAGTATCCAAGAATTGAAGCTATAAATGTGGATATTCCTAATAGAGCTTATCCATTCGAAGCTACTGTAGACAGAGAAATCGAAACTACAGAATCAATTAATAAGATTGTAAAGCAGGCTATACAGGAAGGTGATTGGGCTACAGAAGCATGGTTGAAAGGCAACGATGATGAACATGGTAAACTTGTTCTGGAACAGATCGAAGAAGAGTCAATCAGTCGTACTATTGCTGAAATGGCAAATGAGGACACTGACTGGCAAACTAAACAGGATACTATCCTGAGTTTCTATCTGGATTATCCAGGAAGAAACCCAAATGACGATTAATAAACATTAAAAAATAAACAAAATGAAAAAAGTAGCTGAATTTATTGAAGGAACTTTTATTGATTATAAAGGTGACGAACGTGAGTATACAATCTGTGCACTTAGTTGCCCGATTGAGGAAGGTGACGATAACGCAAGCGATACAGAAGTAAAACAACTTCGCCTGGGTATTGCAGTAAGACGTGATGGTGATGAATATGTTCGTGGAATTGGTATAACCGAAGCTGAAAGAAAGGCAAAAGAAAACCCATTCACTATCCTTCGCGCTGACACTTGTGGTGTTATCAATTCTACTATGGTACAGGCTGTTCTTGAACAGGAAGCAGAGTTCTTTGAAAAGAATCCGGGTAAGTATCTTGCAGCTTATAAAGCTGATGCAGAAAGATATTTCTTCGAACTTGAACTTGAAGAAAAGCGTCAAAGTCTGAGCCCAAGAATGAAGGAAGTTCATGATTATCTGCTGACTGCTCCGGATTGGGAACTCGAAATCCTTAGCGAGTGTCTGCAATATGATGCCGAATTGCAAAGAAGAGGAGAATTGTAATGAAGGATAACTGGGCACTTTATCTATTAATAGCATTAATCTGCATAGCAGGTACAATGACTATTATGGATAGAGTCTACAGAAAAAACCTTCCGACATCTCCCAGTGATGATTATAAAGAGTTGGTGCGAGACATCGACTCTTTAAATAATCACATCAGCAGTATCAATAAAATTAACGATAGTTTACGTAATGCTGTTGATACTACTAAAGTAAAAATAATAAAAATTCGTGAAAAATATGAAGCAGATTATATTGATATTACTAATCAGCCTCTTGGGGACGATGTCAAGTTTTTCTCAGACTACCTATCCGAAAGTTACGGAAGATTCTTTGGTGGTGATAACTCCTCAACAGTTGAAGCACACTAATCTAATCTTTTTAGAGCATAGAAAGCTTTCTAAGGAAGTGGATTTATTAATTCAGCAAGTAAACGGTCTTGAGACTATTAATAAGAATCTTGTTGCAATGGATTCTCTAAGGCTGTCCCAATTAAATAGATGTATGTTACAGGTAGATATTAATGACCAAGTTATTAATTCTTTGAATATACAATTAGCCAAGAAGGAGAAACGAGTAAAGAAACTTAGGAATTTATCCATAGGGGGATTTACTGTTGCAGCTGGACTATTTGCAGTACTATTTGTAAAATGAAAGACGTAAGGTATTGGATTGGTTTAATTCTCGGAGCTGCTGTAATATCATCCTTAGTAAGCAATGTAATAGCTATGGCTCTTACATGTATAGCTTGGGCAATATTCTTAGCGTGGTTAGCCGATGATTGAAACAATCGAACAATGGGAAGCAAAAGGATTCCGAATCTGCATATTTCCACAACAAAATAAAGGTCAATGGTTGTGGACTGCTGGAGTTTATGTAGGTAATGTCACAACAGCTCATTGGGCAGATTCCAATAATGGATTGCCGAGAGCTGGATATTTGAAATATAGCGAAGCATTAGATGCCGCTGTAAATTTCTGTGAGAATTATAAACCAAAAACTAATGGCAAAAAAGCAGGCAATAGATAAGGATAAGGACGGAGTTAAATACAAATATCCGGCTCGAACTTGTAAAGAGTGTGTAAAATATCCTTGTTTTATAGGAATCGAAAAGAAGATTTGTGACTTTGCGAAGTATGGTTGTGTAGATTATAGAGAAAAATAAAATGACATATTTAATAACAATAATTATATCCATTATAGTAATATCTTGGTGGATAAAGATAGCAAATAAGTATGCTTACGATGACTGGGATGGAAAAAAGATTAAAGTTCCTAACATTGTAAAGATATTACTTTATGCTGTTTGTATAATTCCATTTCTTAATGTGGCTCTTGCGTTCATTTTAGTAACTGCAATAAGCTTCATACAATTTGAGTGGAAAGGCTGGGAAGAAAACAAACTTTTATATTGGTTATTTAAGAAATGAAAACATACTTATATTACTTAATGCTTATTACAATATGGGCTTGTTTATAAAAATAGTAGAAACCGGATTTCCTCATACTCAAGCCGGTTGGAGACAAATACGGGATGAAGACATTGAGGATTACCGTGATGGAGTAGACGTCTTGTGTTACACAGGAAACTACGGCAGGTGTCCAGTAAGTTATTTTGAAGTACTTGAGGAAGCAGAAGCCGATGATTTTGAGGACCTCGATTACAGAAATACTTATCTTGACCCTCATGGTAAGGAGTGGAGAAATAATGGGTGGATTGATAGAGAAGGGCATACATATCCTTGTGAATGGATGCAACATGATGACCTTGCCTATTATTACTTCAAGAAAACGGTGTCAGAAATGGAAGCGGCTGGCTGGATTCGTGTAATGAATGGAGTGCCCGGTTATAGAGGTAGAATCTCGCAAGCTCAATATAACAAGTGTACGGAACTTGGAATTGAAATTCCTGAATATAATGTATTATGGCAGTAAAAGAAATTGACAGAAGTAAAATGAAAGAATATAACATATACGCCGGACTCGGCGGGGGCTTTGGTGGTAAAAAGTATCAGTATACGGGCCTATTTGAATCTCATGAAGATGCAGAACATGAAGCATGGGCAGCAGCTTGTGAGGAATATGATTCCTACGAGGGAGCTAATGGCTTAGGTACCTATGCCGATGCAATGGAAGAAGCTCATAGAGAACTTGGTTGGGATAGAGACGATGAAGACCCGGAATTGGTAGCATATGCCAATGAGGTGTTTGATAGCTACATGGAAGACTGGATTGAGTATTGTGCAATCCCCACAGATGAAGACACGGAAACAGATAAGGAAGACCTTATTCGTGACTACATCATAGAGGATGATAACAATACTTGCGAAACTGGTTGCGAGTAGTACTGACCCCGAGCAATATGTCACGTATGTATTTCAGGATTTAGAAAGTAAAGAGTATCTTATGTGTGTGCAGTTCCCGAATTGGGAACACCGCTCACTACGTCTGGGAGAAGTAGGCTTTCTAGAGTATAAAGAGATTAGAGCCGGAATTGATACATGGTTCGATGGGAGTAAAATGATTCCCTATAATTATAATAACATACAATTTATTAAGTTTATACCTAAACCAGAAGAAAAGAAAGAGTATGTTATGTATATGTAACGGCTAAGAACACAATAGATAACTTTTAAAACAAAGAGATGATGAAAAATTAAGAATAGTAAAAGTTTATAAAAGTTATGATAGTTAAAGAAAAGCTAGAAGAAGCGCTTGCAGCAAAGGATAATAATATTAAATCTTTCATTTGGAAAGGTGCTAAAGAAGAGTTTGGTGGAGAAAAAGTTCAATCAGAATATCGTCTGGTTGACTGTACAGAAGAACAGTTGAGAAGTTTTTATCAACACTGTAAATCTATGTTATATAACACTGACAAAGCACATCCGGGAAGATATGTATTGTTAGATATTATTAAGGAACAGAGAGACAAATGTAACACTGAGCTTTATCTTCGTTATCTTGAGAAAGAAACAGAAGACAGAAAGCGTTATCCGAGATTCTTGTATAGAAATGATTTGAGTAAAGTCATTGAAGCCAACAAGGAACAACTTACTAAGGATAAACTAAAAGAATATCCTATCTCTACCCTTACAAACGGAATCCCGTTGGAATTTGCAAGCATACCTATCGAGCTAGTATTGGATGGATGCCTAGATGCACTAGGTAAATTTAACAAACAACATATAACCCTTACCTTTATTCTGAAACAGGGATTATGGTTCACTCCACAGGAAATGAAAGACTTGACTGAAAAGGACGAGAACGGTAATATCAGAGACAGATTAGAAGTAGTAAGGGAACGTCTCAATTTAAAATCTACTGCTAAACTATATGTAAATTCGAGAGGATTGACATATGGACAATTGAGAGCAATGATTAACTTGAAGAGTAAGAAGTATTTCGATTTAACTACCGAACAACTGACTACTTTGAGAGATAAAGTATTGTTCTTACTTGAAGAAGAAGTGAAGTATCATATCGAGCAGTGGGAAACTAGAATGGAGCAAATCGAAAAGGTTGCTGAATATCATGGATACACTCTCTAAAATTGAGTTGTTTCTCTTTAAAGTTTCATTAATTTTGGGGAAACTTTCTACTATTCCTGTAGATAATTATGTAATATTAGCATCTATAATCTAATTTTGGATTTATTTACACCGCCAACTCGTGATGAAAGACAGGAAGAAGGTAGAATTAAATGGATTGATAATAAATGTAGAGGAACTTTAGAATATGGTACTGGTGTAGGCAAAACTTATACTGCCATTAAATGTGCAAAGAGTGTATTGAATAAATATCCACAGTTTAGAATATTGGTTGTAGTCCCGACAGACTTGCTTAAAGAGCAATGGATTATGCAACTTACTAAGCATGGAATCTTTATGAACACAGAGGTTGTAGTAATCAATACCGTCGTTAAACACGAATGGACTTGCGATATACTTATAATTGATGAAATTCATAGAATGGGAGCTGATACATTTAGTGAAGTATTTGAAAGAGTCAAGTATCGAATGATACTTGGTCTAACCGCAACACTTGAGAGACTTGATGGGAGACATAAAATTATTGAGAAATATTGTCCAATTATTGATACTATTTCTCTTGAAGAAGCTCTTCAGAATGGATGGGTTTCTGATTATGTTGAATATAAAGTGTATATTGATGCAGACATCTCCGAGTACCAGAAATATAATAGAGAGTTTACTGAACACTTCTCTTACTTTGATTATAACTTCTCTTTAGCCATGCAAATGATTGGTAAAGAGGGCTATAAATATAGAATGGCTTATAGAGACTTTATATGTGAAAGAGACAAGATAAAGGATGGGAAAATAAAGTCTGAAGTTCTAAAGGATATCACATTTCATGCTGTTGGTTTTGCAAGAACTATGCAGCAAAGAAAACAATTCATTTATAATCACCCAGATAAAATCAGACTTACTCAATTAATTTGTGATTACAGGCAGGATTGTAAAATAGTCACATTTTCTGCAACTACTAAAATTGCAGAAAAAATAAAACGAGGGTCTGTTTATACTGGAAAAGATTCAAAAAAGAAAAGCAGAATAACTCTTGAAGAGTTCAGTAAAATGGATACTGGGGTATTAAATACCGTTAAAAAAGCAGATGAGGGAATGGATGTTTCTGGATTATCTGTAGCTATAATTCTAGGAATGGATTCAAGTCCTACCAAAATGATACAAAGAACTGGAAGAGTAGTTAGGTTTGCTCCGAACAAGCGTGCAGAAATATTTACCTTTGTGGTAAGAGGAACTGTTGAAGAAGAGTGGTTTAATAAGTCACATGCTAATAAAAAGTATGTAACTTTAGACGAAGAACAATTAATGCACGTATTGAAAAGAGAACCTTTTGAAGAGATAAAGAAGAAACCAATGACTTTTATGTTTAGATATTAATATGACAATAGAAGAAGCAGGAAAGAACTATGGCATAGCTATGTATTATGACTATGATAAGGTTGAGGAGCTTTGGGGATGGACCTGGGCAGTAGAGTGTGGATATCAATGCTGGGATAGCAAATATACATATAAAGACCCTGCCGAATGTCAGAGAGACCTTGAATTCTTTTTAGAGACATGGGAAGGACCGACCAAGTGATTTAGGTTAAAATTGCCTAAATCTCACTTAGGTTTGGAAATGTCGATTATTTTTATTATCTTTGTAATCCAATTCGAAATGATATTAGAGAGACAAGTAGAGTTACTCATTTTAAATCAAATGCTTGAAGCAGTCCCAGAGGATGCAGTAAATGATGGCAAAATAAGGCTTTCCAACGATAAAATCGTTGATTGCAATAAAATGAATGACCGAGTAAATGAACTTATAGATGAGTTCATAGAACCGTATGTAATTGATAACGCTCTGAGAGGAGATTAAAGTGATTACAGTTAGAGATTAATATTTTACTATTTAATTTTTAACTGTTTGGATAAATTAAGTTTAACAATAGACAATGAGCTAGCAATTTTGGAGAAGTATCAAATCTCTCCGAATGAGCTATTTACAATTAGAATTTTACTTCTTGCGAAAGAAGAATATAACCCTGAATATGTATTTAGATTTTTAGCAATTCCAGAAGAAATGAGAGGTCCTTTGAGAGATACACTTGTTTCTTTACAGAATAAGGGAGTAATATTGAAGTCTTATAAGATTCCCAATAAAGGAGAACAGTTTCATCCTGAAAAGGTTGATTTTGCTGTTAATTTCTTAAAGACTTTTTATAGAGCTTCGTTTGAAATGGGAAAAGAGCTGTTTGAAGCATATCCTGCATTTACTAACATTAATGGAGTTACGTATGGATTACGTAATATTGCTAAGAAATTTGACAGTCTTGAGGATTTCTTCCGATTTTATGGTAAATCTATAAGACATAATCCAGCCGAACATGAGCATGTGTTGGAGTGCTTAAATTGGGCACTTGAAAATACTAGCTTTATAAACTTCGGCATTTGTGAGTTTGTCATTTCGCAAAAATGGAAAGACATAGAATTATTAATGAGTGGAGATTATGATGGTATAAACTTTTCAGCAATTAGGTCTTTATGATAACAAACTCGTTAGTACATCAAATCACATTAGGAAGAAGTGGAAAGAACTGGGGATTAAGTATGGGTATGCCCAAGTTGGAGAGTATAATAGATGGAGTAACTAAGGGAACTTACACTCTGTTATTTAGTGGAACTGGTTCTGGTAAGACTTCATTAGCTTTGTATTCTTACATTTACAGACCACTGGTTGAACATTTACATGACGACAACTTCAAAGTTACATATTATAGTTTGGAAATGAGTAGTGAGTTACTCTTTGCTAAACTACTATGTATGCACATATTCGAGGAATATGGAGTTGAATTATCTACTAAAGAATTACTTTCTAAAGAGAAGGGATATACATTAAGCGAAGAGCACTATAATTTAGTTCTTGCATCTTTACCTTGGTTACATGATGTTGAAAAGGTAATTACAGTTCACGATAAGGCTTTAAATGCAGAGATTCTGTATTCATCCCTAATGAAGGAACTGGAAGGAAGAGGTAAATTTATTGAGACTGAAACTAGAACTATTTATGAGCCAGACAACGAAGACCTGATTCATTTAGTAGTGATAGACCACTTGAGTCTTGTTCGTAAATCTCAAGGAAGAAGTCTAAAGGAAGAAATGGATTTAATTTCATCTTATTTGGTAACTTTGAGAAATAGATGTGGAATTAGTCCGCTAGTTATTATGCAGGCGAATAGAGATTCTACTTCAATGGACAGAAAGAAAGCCGGATTTGATAATATGCAAATCTCAGATATAAAGGATAGTGGTTCTCCAGCTCAGGATAGTGAAATCATTATTTCTATATTCAATCCGTTCAGAGAAAGACTGAATAAATATAAGGGTTACGACATAAAAACATTACAATCTAGATTTAGAAGCATAACTGTTCTAAAGAATCGTTATGGTGAGTCAGATATAGAGGTAGGAACTACCTTCTATGGAAAGTGCGGACTCTGGAAAGAGTTGCCAAAATCTGACGAAATCTATGATTACGGGAAGTATTTAACTTCCGACTATGTAAAGGAAAAGTATGAAGAGATTCAGCCAAAGAAAATAGATGCCAAAGAAAATAAACCTTTACAAATAACTATTACACTATAATGGCAGAAATGATTTGTATTTGCGGAGAGTCTGGTTCTGGAAAGACTACTTCAATCAGAAATTTAAATCCAGAAGAAACTTTTATCATCACAACAACAGGTAAAAGACCGGGTATTCCTGGTGTAAAAAAGAAGTATCGTAACTTAAACACAGCTGGTAAAACACCAGAAGAGTTGGGTAACTTCTACACAACAACTAGCGTTGATAATGTGGCAACTATGTTGAAACTAATCAATAGCAAAATGGCGTGGATTAAATACGTTATTATTGATGACTTCCAGTATTTCATGGCATTTGAAGCTATGGATAGAGCTAAAGAGAAGGGATACGAGAAATTTACTGAAATGGCACAACATGCTTATTCAGTGTTGAAAAATGCAATGAATCTTCGTGATGATTTGTATATCGTAGTATCTACTCATAGTGAAAATATTGGAGATAGAGTCAACAAGTATGACAAGATTAAAACTCTTGGTAAGATGTTGGATTCAGTTATTACTCTGGAAGGTTTGTTTACTTATGTACTTTTCACCACAATCGAGAAGGATGAAGAAAATAAACCTCGTTATATGTTCAAGACTAACTCGGACGGAACTTGCACTGCTAAGTCTCCAATGGGATTGTTTGATGAACTATTGATAGATAATGATTTGAACATGGTAATTCAACGTATTAAGGAATATAATGGTGAGGATTAAAATGCTGATTGTGTTCGATTTCGACCCAGAGACAGGGGAATACACTCCTGTGTCTCGCGAAATCTTGAACGAAGGAGAAACTGGTGCAAAGAAGACTAAAGCTGAAACTCCTAAAAAGGGTAAAGGTAAGTCTACACTTCCAGATAGCAAAGAACCTTTAATTGTTCTCGAAGACAATAAATATATATTAAATGAAGCCGCTGCAGAAGCACTTGGTGTTAGTCCTGATGATAGAATTGATATTAAGTACGAAAAGCACGGAAAGCTTCTAAAGCCTGTGATAGGTTCTAATGAAGCATTTGGAACTAAGGGAGGAAATAAGCTAACTAACTCTTTAACTGTAAGTTGTAGAGGTAAAGCTAATGAAACTCTTAGTGAATATGGTTCCCAATTTACACTTATACCCCATGCACATAAGGATGGACTATTCATGCTTATAGGGGACAGTATGCCAGAGGAATCAGAAGTAGTAGATGATAAGATTGATGTAAATGAAGTAGATGAAGAGCCAAGTGAGGATATTCCATTGGATATTCAACTTGCAAATATGGTACAAGATGATTCAGTAGAAGAAGATACTATAACAAAATTCGACTTTACATTAAAATAATCTACAATATGGAATTAAATTTTAACCTTTCAGCAGCACCCGCAGTATCAACATCTAAACCAAGATTGAAACCTTATGAGATTCACAGAGTTAAGCTCGCAGACGTTAAGGTAGAGACATTAAAGGGAAAGAAAGACCCTGATGCTGTATATGAAATTTTGAAAGTGAGATTTGAGAACAACGACGGTTACTATGAAGAAAGCATCTTCTTCCCAAAAGAAGGAGACGACAAGAGACCAACTCGCCAAAACAAAGAAGGACACGAAGTTGAAAGCCCTAGCAACTTTGAAAGAACAATGTCCTTTATTGCTCAATTAGGAACTGTGATAGCTCCGAAAGAGTTCGAAAGACTAAAGGGTATTCCCTTTAAGACATTCGGTGAACTTTGTGAAAATTTCATCAACATCCTTAAACCAAAATTTGGTACAGAGACTAACTTGAAACTTATAGGGGCAACAGACAAAGACGGAAATTTCGTACCTCGTCTTCCTTATTTCTTGGCTCTTAACAAACAAGGTGAAGTATTCGTTTCTGATAACTTCATTGGAGAAAATTTATTCTTTACTGAATATGATTTAAAGAGAAAAGAAGATTTAAAGGCTAAGAAGCCGACTGACGTTGATGCTATTGAGAAAAAGAATAGTGCAGCTGACGCAGCCTCTGATACTGCATCTGTCGATGCTATTGACTTTAACTCTTTGAAGTAAAAGCTAATATCCCTTAGCTCTTACTAATCTCATTAAGAGTTATTTGGAATTGAGATTTAAAACTGTTATCTTTGTGGTTCAATAAAATAGTATGTTAATATGCAATTCACGATTGAACCTACAATCACAAAAGACTATTTGTTATCTAAATACTCCCAAGAAACTTACATGGAATACTATTTGGGTATTCCTGTAAAGAAGGGATTATTTAAATCACCTCTAAGGATTGATGACCACCCAACTTGTTCATTTTATGTGAATAAATCGGGCGATGTTATCTTTAATGACTTTAAGGGAGATTTCTACGGAAACTTCATTAGCGTTGTAATGCGGAAATTTAGTTGTACTTATCATCAGGCCTTGAAAATCATCGCCAATGATTTCGGACTAATATCTTCCCCACATCTTAAAAAGAACAAAGGCAAAATTAATGAACGAGCTGAGAAATTTGAGGAAACTGGGCCAGCCAGTATTCAAATTGAGATGCAAGATTTCTCTCAAAAAGAGCTTGAGTGGTGGGCTTCTTATGGTATCACGCCCCCTATACTGAAAAAGTTTAGGGTATATTCTTGTAAATCCATTTTTTTAAATGGAAATTATTTTGCTTCTTCCAACGAACAAAGTCCCATTTATGGTTATTATAAAGGTAAAAAGGATGGACTAGAATTATGGAGAATTTATTTTCCTAAACGAAAGTCGTATAGATTCCTTTCTAATTGGTCTGCTAAAATGATACAGGGACTAGACCAGTTACCTAAAAAGGGTAAAGTTCTGGTTATTACTAAGTCTCTGAAAGACGTAATGACTTTTTATTCGTGTGGAATACCTGCCATAGCGCCTAACTCTGAGAATTTATTTATTCCGCAAACTCTTTTTGATGAATTGAAAAGTAGATTTGAGCACATATGTGTATTATATGATAATGATTTAGCCGGTGTTTCTAATATGAAAAAAATTAGAAAAGACACTGGTTTAATCTGTCTTATGATACCTCGTAGCTATGGTGCTAAGGATATTTCAGATTTTCACAAAAAGTATGGACACAAAAAGACCTTGGAACTAATCCAAGAAGGAGTAAATTATTATGGCAGAAGAACAAGAGAAACCAAAGAAGAAACACACAGGAGCGTATGCAAAGAGGAAGGGTAACAATTATGAGTTAAAGATTATCAAGGAATTAACTGCACTTGGATTTGAAGGATTGAAGTCCTCTCGTTCTGAATCGAAAAACCTTGATGCTGATAAAATAGATATAGCAGAGACAATTCCAAACACGTTACCATTCTATGTGCAATGCAAATGTACTAAGAATAAGCCCTCGTATCAAGACATTATTCCCGGATGCCCTCGTAAAGACAGACCATTGGTAGTGTTTCATAACTATCAGGTAAATAAGGAAGTCAACATGGGCTCTATTGGAGAATATGTCATTATGACAAAAGAATATTTCTATGAACTAATTAAGGCGACTAAACAATAGTCGCCTTTTTTATTGTTATGACAAATGAACAGAGAGAAGTGATAGAGAGCCAAATCCTTGAACATAATCTTATAATTATGGATTTAGAGGACGAAATAGACTATCACCAAAGAGAAATTAATAACTTACAAACACTTTTAGATGATGATAGTAATCTTGAGGACGCAGTCAATATCAGATGTGATAACAAATAGCTCGAGTGAGTTGTTTGTAGTTCACAATCAAAAAAGTAAAAATCAGGAAATAGAAGAACTGATTGATGAAGTAGTAACCGCTGCCGGATTAGTTCCGAGCGAATTGTACAAAACTTGGGTAGCATCAAATGATATGACCTATGATTTTTACAGACACATTAAAATAAAAAGAGGAGACTTAGTCATCGAGTCAGTAACAGATAACAGCATACCGGGATGGGTAATGGAGTTTATAGAAAGTCTAGATTATTCAAATATTAACCGTTATCATTTAGGATAAAATGAAAATCAAAATTCAATCTATTACAGATTTGATTACTAACAGTTCCACTGAAACATTTACAGTATTGAATGGCAATGCAGAATGTATTATCAGGAATATTGTGGATTCTTTACTTGCATCGGTAGGAAGTACTCTTATGTTCTCTGACCTATTTGTATTCGACACTAAGTTCGATGATAAATGGGAGGACGCATACTATGACTACATCAAAAATTATATCAAGGACGGGGATAATGATTATGCTAAATCTCTTGAAAAAATTTACTCTGACGGCTGGGATGCAGGAGATTGGAGTGAAAGTAAGTCTAAAGCACTTGAATATATTTTTGATGAAGTAAAAAGAGTTGCAATTGAGAATGGAGCACAGACATACGAAGAATATTGTGTAGAACAAAATGGCGATGCCTGGGACTCTTTCCCAGCTCTTGAAGAATTGAACATTAGAGTTAAGGACGGATTAGACAATAAGGACGCTGAAATGGCTGCCAAAGCTCTGAACTCCTTAGATACTCTATACAGTGCTGACTATCGTTATTGATATGTTTAAAGACTTAGTAGAAGCGTTTAAAAAGAAATTCCTATGCTGCCACGAATGGGAACAAGTAAAACAGAGTGAATTATACTGGAGCGGGACTGATAAATGTCCCACTTGGGTAGAAATCACTTTTTTATGTAAAAAATGTGGTAAATTCAAAAAGATTAGAGTATGAAATTAAAAATTACACTTAAAATTCAATCAATTTCCGACCTCATTACAAATTCAAGTTCTGAAACATTTCTTAGAGTAGATACTAAGGACAAAGTCCTGCATGATGAAATATACAATGCATTGAAGGATTTATTCCCTTCTCGTGACTGGGAACTAAGTCCTGTTATTAGTGACGAGACTGAATATTATCATGAGAATGAAGAAGGATTTGAAGGATTTGTCTGTGAATTAAGTCTTCCTTATGGAATAGAATGTGATACATTCTTTGAAGTAGGAGTTAAGGCTATTCTCAAAGATAAGTTCGGAGAAGAAAATTATACAGTAGAAAGATGCGATTAGGAATTAAATTACAGTCTGTTTCAGACATTATTACGAACTCTAGTTCAGAGGTATTCGTAGTTAAGGCAACTACTTCAGTCAATGATTTAGTAAATCTAATTGAGCAAGTTGCAAACAAGAACTATTTTGATGGCGATTGGGATGAGTGGGAGAAACTATCTGACGAAGAAAGAGCCAAGTACGATTCTTCATCCGGTATGGGCGGGGAATTGGAGATAAAGACTTTTGATGATTATTACAACGAAGATAAGAATGAATATATACCTGAAAACAAGCGGGATTTATTCACCAAGGAAGTCTTCTCTTTACAATTTAAAGAATCTCTTGAAGAGTTGGAAAAATTCGTATGGGTTGATATAGACCACAGCAGAAGAGCCACAATCAATTGGTTACTTAATAACCTTGAAGTGGTAACTTGTGACAGTTATTGTCGCATTGACCCAGAAACCAAAAGAGTGATAGAAGTTGTATCTTATTCTGAATGGAAAGAACTTCCAGAAAACGAAAGAAACTAAAAAACAATTAAAAGATGAAAGATTTTAACCATTGGGGTTTAAAAAGAAGAGTGTTTCCAGACTACAATTATAATGCAATTTGGTCTCCAAATTTAAAGACTATTAGACTTGGCGAAGGAGTTGCAAAAGAACTTCCAGCTGATAAGGCAGAGTTTTATGATGTAGGCATCAACACTCTTTGTAATGCAGAATGTCCATTCTGTTACGTAAGTGCTTCACATAAAGGAATTAACTATCCTGATATATGCGAAACATGGGTAAAGTGGATGAGTCTTTATAAAGAAGAAAAGGCAAATCACGTTACTATTACCGATAAGCCATTTCAAATTGCTATCGGTTCTACTGGTGAGCCTACTATTCATCCAGACTTCTGTAAGTTCTTAGAGACAGTGTATAATACAGGAGTAGTTCCTAATTATACTACTAATGGCATTACATTGTCTAAAGCTACTAATCGAGAGTTGCTTGAATATACTCGTAACTTCGTAGGCGGAGTTGCTGTAAGTTTAGGAAATAGAGAGTTGCGTAAATATGCTGATATGGCTATTTGCAATCTCATTACGATGGGTGACACAAATGTAAATATTCACCATATTATTTCCAACAAGGAATCCGTTGACTATTTTGTTAATGAATGGAAACGCTATGGAAGTGATGTAAAATATCATGTTCTGTTGCCGTTGATGCCTTCTGGACGTAGTGATAGTGGAATTGATGAGGGAGTATTCGAGTATCTTGAAGAGAAAGTACTCACAGAAGGTATGGAAAACATTGCTTTCGGAGCCCATTTCTCTAAGTATCTGGAAACTTCTAAGATTCCTACTTATCTTTATCCACCCGAATCTTTAAGTAAGAACGTGATTCTTACAAAAGATAAAGTACAAATAACCCCAAGTTCATTTAACTTAAATCCAATTAAAATAATTGAATTATGATTAAATCGACTCCAAAAATAGAGGGTGTAAAAATTACATCTCCTATGACATCTGAAACACTCCCGTATCCATGCCTTCTTAGATATGCAAGTCATGGTTATGATTATGTTGTTCTTGCAGTAGAACCATCACTCAAGAGCTTTAAAGGAATAATTGTTAAAGTGTTTAACAAGGACATGGACGATGAAATTTTTGAAGGAGCAACGGATAGCTCTTTTACATTAACAGATTTTGGAACCCCTGAAGGATTCAACTTTTACAACGAAGAAATAACTATTAAAAACTCAGTCAGCTACCAATGATAATAGACTATGTACTATTTGGAGCAATTGCAGGTGATGTCTGCGGTTCCTCCTATGAAGCAAAGTTCGGAAGAACTAAACTGTATGAAGTGGTTCGTTTAGTAAGAACAGGTAATGGTTTTACAGACGATACTGTATGTACTATTGGAGTAGCAAATGCTATTCTAAAGTACGGAAATCCTACTCCAGAGCAATTTGGAGAGTGCATCCAAGAAATGTGTAAGAAATATCCCAACAGAGGATATGGTGGAATGTTCCGTAAATGGATTGATAATCCTGTTCCTTATGGAAGCTATGGTAATGGTTCGGCAATGCGTGTAAGTCCTTGTGGCTATGCAGCTAAAAGTGCTGAGGAGTGTCTTGAACTCGCTAAGAACTCTGCTCTGTGTTCTCATAATGACCCAGAGGGAGTGAAAGGTGCTCAAGCTATTGCATTGGCAATATACGTAATGAAACAGAAACTTCGGACTAAAAATTCTGTGAGAGACATTCTCAATAAATATTATCCAGAGTATGCATCTAAGACTTTGGATGAGATTCGTCCAGAATATCATTTCGATTCTACTTGTCAAGGCAGTGTTCCTATTGCTTTACTTGCATTTCTTGAGTCTAAAGACTACGAGGATTGTTTAAAACTAGCTATTTCTATGGGTGGAGATAGTGATACTATTGCAGCTATGGCCGGCAGTATTGCTTATGCCTATTACGAAAAGATGCCACAAACCATATTCGACCAAGTCTGGGATGTTCTCGATAATGAGATGATTGACATTGTTGAAAACTTTGACGAAGTTTGTGAATGAACACATACGTAGTTCCTTTTAGCACCAGTGATAGCGTCTGGGTTGAGAAAATTACAGCCAGAAGCCTTCAAGAAGCTAAGGATAAAATCATTGAAACTTATGTAAATCTCTGGGATTTAGACTATCCTGGGGATTGGAGTGAGTTTGTTGACATCATCGAAGCCGCAAATGCCCAAGTAGGTGATGTCATTGATATAGACGCTTTATAAAGAATAAAATTTTATTAAATGAAGAGATTTAGAATTGGATTAGACATAGACGATTGTCTAGCCGACTTTTGGGGAGCATATTGTGAGTATTTTGATACAAAAAACAATCCACGTATGCTCGAAGATAGTATAATTACTAAAAACGTGCAGCAGGTATTATCTAAAGACAGAGATTTTTGGCTTGGTCTGAAGGTTATTAATATGCCAGATTTCCAGCCAGCTCTGTATTGCACAAAAAGAGTAAACAATAAGGAATGGACTAAGAAGTGGCTGGAGATGAACGGATTCCCGAAAGCTCCTATCTATCAAATGGTCTATCAGCACGGCAATAAAGCTGATATGATTAAAGGTAAGGTCGATGTATTTATTGATGATTCAGTCAGCAATGTATTGAAATGTCACAATTCAGGCTTACCTGCATTGGTATATCATACAGAAAGAACTTCAGATTTTCCTATGTATAAGGTTTTCTCTCTTTGTAAGGACGAAATTATGGATGCCTATTGCTTTATGAAAACCTACGGTTAATGGAAAAACAATTATTCACTTGGGGAAGTTGGGATTTATGCGATACTCTTTTTATAACTTTTATGAATTGTGTATTTATCAAGGACGTTGGTAAATATAAAGCGGGAGACAAAGCATATTGTATTGATATGGACTATGAGAATGGGACAATGAGTGTATATGAATCAGCTGATGATTTAGATACTCCGAGTGCAACATTTAAATTAGAATTACATGCCTATGAGCTTGAATGACATCAAGCTCAATCCCCTAGTAGAAACACTCAAGGTACTTGACATTACTGATGAAGAGTATTTTGGGAATGGATATAGAGATTATATCAGTAACTCGAGACTTAAATATATAAACCCTGAGCAAGGAGGGTCTCCAGAGCAGTATTTTGAAGGATTGAAAACCGCTTACTCCGATTCGTTAGTATTTGGTTCTGCAGTGCATGAGTTAGTTTTACAGCCAAATGAATTTACTTTAGTGGACTCGGTCGATAGACCAACAGCAAAAGCTGGATTCATGGCAGATGAACTATATTCTGTCTTTTTAATAAAAGGTGAAGTATCTGATGAAGATATTATAGCCGCTTCTGACAAGATAGATTATTACAAGGGTAAAATGGACGATAAGAAAATCTTATCCATACGTAATAAGTGCACAGAATATTGGATTGACAGAAAGAAATATGAATTTGGAAATAATACATCCAAGGTTCCAATCTATCTGGATTCCAAATCAAGGGAGAAATTACAGCTTTGTTTGCAGTCAGTAAATAGGAATAAGGAGATACAGTCTCTATTAAATCCTCAATTTATAATGACTCCACCATTGTCTTTAAATGAACAAGCCGTTATACTGGACGTCGAAGTGACAGTTCCAGACCACGAGCCTTTCATATTAAAGCTAAAAGCTAAACTGGATAATTATACTATTTGTCCAGATGAGAACCTTATCACATTAAATGACTTAAAAACTACTGGTCATTATTTGACTCGATTTAATGAAAGTTGGGAACAATATCATTATTATCGGCAAATGGGTATGTATGGTTGGTTACTAATGCTAGCTGCTGAACATATATACGGGCTTAAAGAGCCCGACATGAAAGCAAACATGCTATTGGTATCTACTGTTCCCAATTATTTTGCTGGAGTATATAAAGTCAGTAAGAAAGAACTAATAAGAGGATTCGCAGAGTTTGTAAAGCTATTGCGAATCGTTGCATTTTATACTGTAAATCCATGGGAGACACCTATTTAATGGAATATTACGATATGACGTATGATGAAATGAAACAGCTTTATGCCGACAACTTCTCGCTCGGCTATCTGAATGCTGATGTCAGTAATAAATTTGCAGTGATTGCTCTGACCTGTCATTTGACTATGAAAGCCAAACAGCAGAGACCAGATATCACTCCTTATAAAATACTAATGCAGATTACTGCCAAAGACCCCCTTCCAGAGAAGTTTATAAAGGGGCTAGCTATTATGTGTGAGGACTTTATGTACGGCTGTACAGAGTTCCCCACATTTGGAATTAAAACTCCGGCTGAAATGGCGACACAGATTGGAAAGATACTTCACGAATATTTACCATTTTAATTATGACGCGAACGTTGATGTATAATAAAGCTATTATCTGTAGATTAACAGAGTTAATGGCACAACATCCCGAACTAAGATTTCATCAGCTTTTATGGGCTGCGGGTCTTATAGAAAAGCGTAATGATGAAATAGTGGATAAATTCTATGAGGAGAGCGAAATCACATGGAAACAAATGTGTAATAACAGCTTTTGCTTTCCTCCAAATCCTATTGAAGAAATTTGATATAAATTTATTTTCACACTTTTTAACAAGTGAGGTTTTGCAACCTCGAAAAAATGTAGTATCTTTGTATCACTTCTTCGGAAGAACATTATAGATAATTCAAGAATTAGATTATACTTTATTAAGATTTATTTACCAAATTAGTTTGGCGAGTTACAGAAAAATGACTATCTTTGTAACAATAAATAGAAGATGATTAATAAGAATAATGTTTAAAAAAATTTTTTGAATTATGGCAACACAAGTATTGAATTTCCAGAAATTAGAAGTATGTGCATTTACTAAAGAAGAAGCAAAGGCTCAATTACCATTTGAAGTAATGAAAGACGCAACTCAAGCGTACAAGAATTGGAAGAAAAACCACGAAGGTGGAATCACAGAAAAGGACATCAAAGAGTTCTGTCTGGATTATCTTGCAAAACACACTAAGAATGTTAAGAACGCAGGTTGTATGATTACAATCGAAGCTGGAGCTGCTGACACTCGTGAACGTCCTTACAAAGTAAATGACGTAAAGAACGAAAAAGGTAAGAGAAAGTACAAAACTACTTATCAGTTGATTGATAAGAAATCTGGCTCTGTTATCGCAGAAACTAGCGAAACAAAAGCTAAGGCTAAAGAAATTGCAAAATCCCTTTACACTGACAAAGGTTATAAAGGTGACATCGTTTGCACTTACACAAAACAAGTACTTGAAGGAGAACCTATCGCATTTGAGGTAGAATATACTCCATCTAAGAGTGCTAAGAAAGGAACATACCTTTGCTTTGGTATTGTAGCATAACTTCTATGTATCAATACAGCCCCAGAGGAGTTCGTCTATTAATTTAGGCGGACTCCTTTTTTATTTTAATAAACTTTAAAGGCGTAACAGCTTAACTTAAAACATTGAAAAATGATTTACAAAAAAACAATTACTAATTTTATCGCGCGTTTATCACAACTGGTTGAACTTGGAGCATCTAAGTCAGATTTTACTAAATCGAACAAACTTCCGAAAAGGTATTTTGAAGACACTTATGAAAACATAAGTAATCATTACAAGGAAGGTATGATTAATAAAGAAGATATGGATAAAATCAATGAATTGTGGAGTAAAACTTCATGTCCGGAACTTCCTTTCACTCAAGAGACAGCAGCTTCAACGGAAGAACCCACGTCAGATGATACTACTCTGGAACAAGTGCGACTTGAAGCAGACGACGATAGAAATAGTGTTAATCTTATCCGTGACGAAGATGGGAAG
>OHAQ01000192.1_pt1 | contig 44754 bp, 56 predicted proteins | sample 1577111 | NCBI WGS metagenome assembly OHAQ01 (sample SAMEA3541549, study PRJEB24748) | human gut metagenome | biome: human gut; feature: human-associated habitat; material: faeces | place: China | collected 2012 | reverse complement strand
TTAGCGGGGATTGTTTAACGTCCGGTTCTCGCAAATTCATTGGCTCGTTCCAAAAGAAACGGGCGGGGCAATAGCGCAAATCGTGTGGGTTATCAACCAATAATTTGCCTATGTTGCCGCCGTCGTCCTCTGCAAATACTCTGTATCGTTCATCGTCAATAACTGCAATACGTTTATCGGGTTGGCGGAAAATTATCCAATCCATAACCCCGGTTGTCCGGTTTGCCTCAAAGGTTATGACGCTTTCGATAGGTAGCCAATAAAAATACGGGGTCGGGTATCGGTCGGCGGGGTTTTGCTCGGCAGGCAAATCAACTATTAAGACGCTGTTTATTTCCGTCTTGAAAAACTCCCAACCTTTCGTACTCCAAATTTCCGGCTCCTTTAATACATCTTGGCGGTAATACTCCCAATCGTCCCGTTGTTCCGTGTTTTGGAATTGATAGTTGAACGCCGGGTTACGACCGTCGAAAATACGGCTTAACTTATCAAAACAAATGCCCGTTACCTCGTTGGTACGAACGGGGTAACGGAACAATGTTTTGAAGATTTTGAATTTATCGTGTGGGATAAGATTTTGAACCCATGCCAAAAAATCGGTCGTGGGTAAACACATTAAGGGCGTTACGTTGGTTTGGGCGTGAAATTTAATGCGGTTTTGATGTACGACCGCTTTATTTATCGTCGCCTTTTTCCTCGGTTCCGTTATTTCCTTTCTTATGCGTTTTATATCTAATCCCATTTTCTTTGCTAAATTCAAAAGGTGATTTTTCGGGCAACTGCCAACCGCCATTGTTAGGCATCCGCAACAGGCGTTCGGCGTGGTTAATCTCAAATTCTTCGGTCGTGTTAAGGGTCGGACACTCCAACACGACCTTTGTAACTTTCGCCGTCATTACCCTTGTGCGGGTTTTAAATCCGTAAGCGGGTTAAACGCCGGGACAACAATCGCCAAATCGTCCGACCAATTCGGCAAAAATGACCATTGTATTGCGTTGCTGTCCGGGGCTTCCAATCCGCCCAACGTTTTATCGCCGATAAACAACGAACGTATCGGTATCGGGTAATATGTACCGTCTGCATCCCCCTTGATTGCGCCGATTGCGCCGTTTTCGTCGAAAATGAAGATACCCAAATTGTCGCCCCAACTTTCGCATTGCATTTCCTTTAATGCCTTGATAACCTCCTGCGGGGCTTTGCGGATAACTCCGGTAAACGGGGTTGGTTCACGTCCAATAATTTCTTCGACGCCTCCCAACGTTTCGTTACCGCCTCCAAAGGTGCGGGCGGCTCCCGCCTCGGCGGTCGGTGCTTGGATATACGGCGAAACAACTACTTTCGTGCTATTCGCCGCCGATAACAGGGGCGTCCACGACGCTAACGCCGTAATCGCTTTTTCACTCGTAAAACTGTTTTTGCTTCCGTCGTCTTTCGTAAGACGTTGAAAAGCCACTTTTTGAACCTGTCCGAAACTTTCCGGACACGTGATTGCGGGTACATCGGGCAACGCCGCCCCCGCCGGACATTTACAAATCATACTTCTTTGTTTTTAACGTTAAAAATATTGTTACTTTCTCCGGGGCTGTCCCTTTGCCCCCTCGTTTCGGTTACAAAGTTATAAACTTTTTCCCGGATAATCTTGTATATCTCAAAAATATTGCTAATTGCGTCGTCTTACGCCTCGGTTTGCGTGTGCGTATGGCTGTATATTGCCGTCCGCAATCTCCTTTTCATATATTCCGGTCAATCCGTCCTCCGGGTCGTCGTGCGTGTTGGCTCCGAAATTGCGCAAAAATCCGGTTACATGGTCGTAAACGGCTTTGTACCGGGTTTCCCAACCGAACGGCATAATTATATGTTGATTAACCATTGCGGACGCTGTTATTATCCGGCTTTCCTTGTTGCCCCCTTGATAAAACGGGTCGGTAATCGCCCGGACTTTCTTTTTGATAACCTTTTCATAACCCGCACCACCGTTGTTGCTCTCAACCCACGCTTTTTGCGTCCCGTTCCGGTTAATCATCGCCGGGACGGTTACGGTTGTAACGTCCGTATTTTCGTCCGTCATTTCCATATCTGTAATAAGGGCAAACAATATCGGCTCCATGCGCTTTGTTTTCTCGTTGAAAAACATATTGTCGGACTTATACACGTCATACGTTGCGGCAAACAACAGGTCGTCGCCCTCATCGGCAACGTCAATGTATGCGCCGGAACGAATGTACGTGCCGTAATCGGATTTTTCGACCCACGTTTTGAAATGTTGGTACAATCGACCCTCGGCGGAACCGGGGTTGCCTTGATAGAGGCATTGAAATTGTACCGGGTCTAATGCCTTTTGCGCTTCCAACTTTTGCTTACTGTGTCGGCTTTCCCATAATGCCGCCCCCGGTTCCCGTGGGTCTATCTCGGTCGGTTCCCCGGTTTTCAGTCCCTCAAAGTTTATGCGCACCCACGCCCCCGGCGTTACGTTCTCCAAATCCGCCCAACACTTAACATCAATAATCGTTTCGCCGCTCTTTTCAATGTGCCCTATCAAATCGTCGTCGTGCCAACGGGTAAATACAATCAATTCTTGACTATCGTTGTGTAAACGGGTGCGTACAACGGTCGTGTACCATTTCCACGCCGCCGCCCGTACTATCGGGCTGTTACCCTCGGCGTAATCCTTATACACGTCGTCCAATATCGAAACGTCCACGGTTTTAGACGTCAGCGAACCGCCACGACCGACGACACGCAACGACCCCTTATGCCCGACCATTTCGATAACATCGGAATTGCGCAAATAGGTATTCGACATTGTTACGACGTTCGACCCATTTAAGTACGTGCCGGGGAATAATTCACGATACCGGGGCGTGTCGATTATTCGTTGAACGTCCCGGTTAAAATCCCGTGCGATTGTCGCCGCATACGAACCGATACATATTTTGCGGTCGGGGTCTAACCCCAACATAAATGCGGGTAATTTGCGGCTTGACCCCTCCGATTTACCATGTTGCGGCGGCTGTTGTACAATCATCTTTCGTATTTTGCCGTGCGCAAACTTATCCAACAGGGTATAATATACAACGTGAAACGGTTCCAATACCAAATCCGGTTGCATATACCGGGCAAAGTTGATAAGACGTTTACGGGCGGCGGCTCGCACCAATTCGCCGGGGTCTGCCTTGATTGCCTCGTACATCTTCAATAATTCCTCGTTACTCATGGTCGTACAATTTTATCGGGTGTAACTATCAATTCGCCGGGCTTTTTCGGTATCCAATTCAAACACGCCGTTTCGCTCCTTATCCGGCAACGGTTCGGGGTAAACGGACAACGGCAACAAATCGGCAATCTATTTGCAACATCTAAATTCGCATGGTCGAAATACCAAACACCGTGTCCGCAATCCCCGCAATAATGGTTCGTTTTGGTTACAACCTGTTTAACAACATTCATTCGCCTTGCCATTATTGCGCCCCTCCTTTCTCGGCGATTGTCTTTTGAAATTCGGCGGACTGCAATTTGTCGGCGACGGCAAACAACAGGTCGTCCGGGATTGCCTTAACATCGTATTTCGGTTTATCGTCGTCCGTCCCGGCGTTGTATCCGGGGATTTCGATTTTAACGGGTGCATCAAATCCCAACATCTTTGCCCGGCGTTGCTGAATGTTCAACAACAAATCCAAAAACCGGGGATTGCCCGCCGACGTTTCAACGGTCGTTTCGTCATACCCGTAATATTCCGGGTCGCCGTCGGTCGCATCCGTTTTGATAGGACGCCCCCGGTTGGTTTTCTCTTTGGTGCGCTGCTTTCCGGTTTTGGATACCTCCCACGCCTCCCACGCTTGTTGCTCCATTTTATCCAACTTGCGCAATTCCTGCGTAACATATTCGTCGATTGTTTCCAAGCGTTCCCGCTTCCATTCGATAAGGGTTTGTTGTAAGTCGTAATAAACCATTGAAAGCGTAATTGTGTAACCAACGCCCCGGTCGGACAAATCCCGGTTCAATGCCTCGGTTATTTCCCGATAAGTATAACCACGTAAAAACAGATTGGAACAATACGCAATATCATACGCCCGTTGTTCCTCGGTACGCTTGTTATATCCGGCGGGTTTCCGGTTCTTATTACCCGTTTTCAATTTTTCCATTTTTCAACCTCTTTTAATGTTCAAACGGGGTAAAAAATAGACCTTTGCGCCTTTTTGCTTTTCCGTCCTTTTGGTTCCTCGGTTCCTTTGTCCCTTTTCCCCTTTGGTTCCTTTCCGGCTCTATGTCTTTTCTTATCCCGTCCCTCCTTAAAACGTGTTTACCCTTTACAAGTTATTTGCGGGGAATTTCCATTTTAAGAGGCTTTTGTTATTAACTCAATACTTTTATCGTCTTAATGGTTATCTTTCAACCACGGGGCAAATTTACGGCTTTTTCGCCGCATTGCCAACCGTTTGTTCTCTCTCACATATAAACGGCAAAACCCCGGCGTTTGTTTCCGGGGCTTTTCTGCCTTTAGTCCTCAAATGGTGGGTCGTTGGTTTCCCCTGTTACCCAAAGCCAAAATTGTTGTATTCCGTCCTCGTAACTCATACCGGGATATTGGGAACCGTCGTTTATGCCGTCGGCGGCTTTATTCAATTGTTCGTCAATCTCGGCGTCGGTGCGCTTTATCTCGTAACTCATTGTTCGCCTCCTTTCCGGTTCTTTCGTTTATTCTTTCCCCGGCTTTTATCCCGTGGGTTGCGCCGTGGCATTTCGACCCGGTGTATTTCTACTTTGGAACCGGGGAACATCTTGCCGAAAAATTCCGCCATTGCTCGCACCTCCTTTGGGACGTCGAACGCCTCCGGCTTCTTATGCTCCGGGCAAATCCCCCGAACCGGGCAATTGTCGCAATCCTCATTCCGCACAACCTCGCCCGGCTTATCGGCTTCTTTGAACCCGTGCCAATTGTCCCTCCGTGCGGACGCTTCGGCGAAATTCTCCATTGCTTCAACTGCGACTTTCGCCAATATGTAATCCGGGGTATCGTTAAAATGCGCCTCCAAAGAATTACGGTTGATAACCTCGGCAATCTCTTTCAAAAATTTTTCTCTTTTGTTCATCGCTTTATTGATTTTTGGGTTTATACTCTTGACACGGCATAACGCCGCACGATTGTTCGCATTTGAACGCCTCGCAATAACCGTTCCCGTTGACGTCCTCGTTTGTAAAGTTGGCGCAATTCCCGCATCCCTTATCGCCGGGTTCTTTCGGTGCGCTTACGCCTTTCGGCTCAAACTCCCGGTTAAACTCTCTTTCCGGGCGGGTTGTCAATCGTCCGTCCGGTTCCCGGACAATGTAGTACGTTTCCGGGGCGTCAATGAAAATGCCGTTGCCGTCCGGGAACGAATAAACCGCCCGCCCGTTTGGGGTTCTCGGTATAGTCATGGTTCCGCCTCCGGTAAATCTCAACAGGTCGTCCAAATTGTCCCGGCGTACCTGTATTGCGTCAACTTCTAACAACGTGCGGCAATATCGGGTTCCCGCCGTGGCGTCCGGCTCAACTAACCGGGTGCGGATTTGTTCCGGGTATTCCGTCGGGTCGTACTCGACGTTGAAAACAACGGCGGCGTCTAACGTGTGGGTAACTAACAAGCGTTTCCCCAATCGTCCGGCGACTGCCTGTTTTAGTGCTTCAATGCTTTTTCCCTGTATCTCGGTTGTGGCAACCGTGATTTCGTAACGGTCGGGTTTTTCCTCGACCTCCGGTTGGCTTTTGGCAATATCGCCAATCATAACCAACAATTCCGCATCAAACGGGTTTAATTTACTTTCTGTCATCGCTCTAATTTTTTATTCGTTCTTACTGTTTTCGGATATGCCAACCGCCAAAATATCGTTTTTCGGTCGGTTCTGCTGTACTTATCGCATTGCAAATGCGCCCCGGTGCAAACGTCCCGGTCTATCTTGCAACGGACGCACCGTTGGCAAAACAGGGTTCCGGGGTCGTCTGCTAACCTTTGGGCGGCTTTCGTCCATATCTCGGCAATAATAACCATGCCTTTGTAAATGGCACGTTCGCCGGGCTTGTACTCCCTTTTCGGGTCGAATATTTCGGGTTGCTTTACTCTCATTCTTTGCCCGCTTCGTTCACATAGTCAAACAATGCGTCCAAATCTTCCTTTACGCCTTTTACGCAAATTCGTACCCTATCGCCCCCGGCTAATGCGGTTTCGACAATCTCACAATTATACCGGGGGGCGTTTATCTGTATCATTGCCGCCGTGGTATTCGTTACAAACTCGTTTCTTTCTTCCATGCTCTCGGATTTTTGAAGTAAATTAAATGCCTCCGTTGGTTCGTTCTCGCTTTGACACGCCCCCAACAAAAGCGTTGCCAAAGATAACAATAAAATCTTTGCTTTCATCGTTTTACCTTTCTTTTAATCCATATAAACCGTATGCCAATGCCGAAAAACAATATTTTCGCCTCAATATCAACATAACGGTCGTAACCGTTTATTGCATCAATGGACACCCCAAATTGCCAACTATGATATTGCCAATACTCACGGGCGTAAACATAGACGCCGACCCGCCCAACGTGTATGCCTGTTTGGACGGTGTGTTTGTCCTTACTCATTGTGTGCCTCCTTTCTTGCTAATTCATAACCCTTTTTATCCATTACCATTGCCACGGGATACGGCAATATACAATCTTTGGTATAAACCAAATTGTAAATCCCCAATTGCCCCTTAATCGGAAATTCAATAACCCGGCGGGGGTTGCGCATCAACCACCCGTACCCCTTTGTTATTTTCGCCCTCTTTTCCTTTGGAATCCGGGTGTTTTCCCAATCCTCCGGCGTAAACTCTTTTATCGGCTTTACGTCGTACAACTCAACCAATCCCAAAGTAACGCCGCTTTCCATTCCCGGATAAACCGGGGACGCTGCGGAACATATCAGCACGTCGCCACGGTATGACGTGTTTTTGCTCCGAACTTCAATTGTCTTTTTCCCGTAAACAATACCGTTTTCGTCCTTGTACGCCTCCGTTACCAAATCATTTGCGTATGGCTGTTTTACGGTCAACGCACGCCAACGGTCGTGTTTTTCCGGGTTGTAATCCTTATTGCTGTACTGCATATTTACTTTTTATTTTCGGGTTCCTCGGTTTCGTCGTCGGGTTCCGGGTAATGGATAAATCCAATTTGCCGGACGTTTTGGATTGGCTCGTAAATGATAACGACAACATCGCCGTCCGTCCTTACTCCGACCAATCGGCAATCGGCGGGAACCTCAACCCGTATTTCACTTTTCATTGTTAAACAAATCCCAATTAACAGGGACACAATACCCCGGCAATTCTCCCCGGTCAATCCCCAACGGATTAACAATACTATCTTTCCAATAGATACGGGGTTGTTCCGGGCGTCCCTCCCAATGTTCCGTAATTGTGTCGTAAATCAATCGTATTTCCCGTTTCGGATATTTGCCGCCGCTCTGCAACCCGATTTTATACAGGTCAACGAACGGATACGACAATTTGATTATCCCAATTGCCCGGTCGTACATTCCCGGCGGGATTGGCTCCACGCTTGCAAAGGTGCGGAACCCGTGGCGTTTTGCCCGTGCCAACACATTAACCCGCATCATATTTGGGTCGGCGTTCGGCTCCAATTCGTCGCAACCTGTCAACGTTGCGCCCAAAGCGATACGGGACACGTCCCAACCCTCGGACGCCTCGGCAAAATCAATGAAGCGGTTCAACCCCTCGGCGCATTTGCTCAATATCTTAACCGGGACGCCGTGGCGTTGGCATACGCCGACCGCTTGACGGGTCAACCGTTCCGTTTCCGGCAACAACGGGTCGGTCGTGAACGAAAAGAATAACCCCGTTTTCTGCAATTCCTCCTTATGCGCCAACAATTCGTTTTTGAAAATATCCAAAGCGTATGGATATTCCCGCAACGTCTTTTTCAACTCCGGGCGACTGCCTCCCAATACCTTTGCGCCACGACCTTTGCGCAAATAACAGTAAGTACAACCGTTGGAACAACCGACAAAGAAATTGGCGGCGTTCTCGGCGTATTCCCCGGCTTTACCTTTTGGGCTGTAAATAACCCGTCCGTTTATCGCTCCCATATCGTCAACGGCTTAAAATGGTAAATCGTCGTTTCCGTCGGGGGCGGGTGCATCCGGCACGGGCGGCGGCGGTACTTGCGCCCCGGCTCCGGTCGCTTTCGGGGTCAACATTTCCATATCGGTTGCGACTATCTCGGTAACATACCGTTTGACGCCTTGCGCATCGTCATAACTCCGGGTTCTCAATTCGCCCTCAATATACAGTTTGTCGCCCTTTTTGACGTACTGATTGGCGACCTTTGCCAACCCGTTTTGCAATACGACGTTATGCCATTCGGTACGCTCCGGGATTTGCCGCCCGTCCTTTGTGGTATAACCTCGTTTCGTGGTTGCCAACGAAAAGGTCGCCACGCAACCCCCGTTGTCGAACTCCCTAAAATCCGGGGCTTTCCCGGTATGTCCCATCAAAATAACCTTGTTTACACTCATACAAAAAACGCTTTAATTATCCAAACAATGATACTATACAACGCCCACATATAAGACGCAACCGTTAACGTCACGAACGTGTATAACGCAATTTTATATCCGGTTTTTGATTTTATTTTCATGTCACTTGAATTTTACGCAATCCAACAAATATTGTTTCTTATTGTCCGACCATCCGGCGGCATGGTTTATCGCTTTTCGGTCGTCGTCGTGTACGAACTCACAAACCCAACCGCCGACGCTTGATTTTTGAACTAATCGAACCAATTTACCAACAATGAAAGAACGCAATTTGTAATAACCTGAATTTTCGCCAACAAACAAAACCCGTCTTTCTGCATTTATTTCGGGCAGATTTTCGATTTGCGGGCGTTTCTCCCTTTCCGGGTACCTTTGTACCCTTTTAAAATCATTTTGGATTGAACGGCGGGAAATTGCCCCGTAATCGGGTGTTCTTTGTTTCGTTCTCATAATTTATATTTTTCTTTTTCTTCTTCTGTCCAATCTTTTTTAGGTTTTAAAGCCATAGGGTGCGTTTCCCTATTATATCTTATTTTTGGGTTACAAAGACAATTTTTACATTGTTCACATTCTGACGGTTCCATAGAACCGTATTCTTTCGCATACTTGCAAAGAAAACAATCTTCATCCATTTGTTGAATTAAGCCTATTTGCCTTACTATATTTCTTACACAAGCATCTAAATCAATAAAATCTGTATATCTTTCATCTTGTGTTTCTACCGTATATCTATCAACAAACCTTATTCCGCTGTTTCTTTCATCATCAATGTCTTTAATTCCCTCGTCTTTCAATTTGCGTGATATATTTAGCTGTCTAAATTCCAAAATATCATTCAAAAAATCATTAAGCCATTTTTCAAAATCTTCCCACGTGTTCCATTCAAATATTTTGAATGTATCTTTTATACTCCCGTTACAATCGGGCGTTTCATCGCACCACTTATTAATTTTTTGAACTATTTTATTTATACCTTCCGGGTTATGATAAGGGTGCATTTGATATATAACACCTACTACTGAATTTATAATCAGTTTATTTGTAATTCTAACTTTGCTCATAATTTCAAAATTTGATACTCTTTCTTTAATAGTTCTATAACCTTAACGTTTCCGGGATAAATGCGCATATTTTTACGGTCGCCATTTTCCCAACGGTTGTGCATTTCAAAACAAAGGATATTGATATTGCGGGGGTCGTGCGCCATTTCCGGGTGCGAACCCCTCGTTAGGATATGCGAACAATAAACGGCGGAATAACTCGACAACGGGCGCAATGTTTCCTCGCATTGGTGCGGCTTATGTTCCCAAATCCACCTAAAAAACCGTTCGTTTGCCTGTGGGATATTCCCACGACCAAAAACGCAATACCCGAACAATTCCCGTTGGATTTCGACACGCAACCGAATATCCATTGTAAACCGCTTGTAATCCAATAGGGGGCAAAACCCCCTATCGGTTACAAATTGGTATTCTTCCCGGTCTGTTAGCAATATCGGCTTCATTGCTTACATATCCGCCGTTTCGTCCTCCGGGTCGTCCTCGTTAGCCGGGTCGCCGACCTCCGGGAACAATCCGCCCTCCTTTTCCGGCTCTGCGACCAAACCCGGTGCGGGTTCGCCGTCAGCCCCGAACAATTCCAATTGCGCCTTTTTGCCTTTGAACAAAAATGCGTAAACCTCGTTTTCAATGTCCGCAACGATTTCTTCCAATTCCTCCTCAAAACCGAACGTTTCGGTATTGAATTTCAGACGGGGCGAATTTATCGCCGTCTTTTGGTTGTTGGATACCGTGAACAATCCCGTAAGGACAACCCCAACGTTATCGTCTTGACCGGAAAAGGACACGCCCCGAACCTCTATGTTTTTCAACATTTCGTCGGCAAAATCCCGTGATAACTCGCTTTGCTTTTTGGTTGCTTTGAAATCGGACGTTTCAACCATTGAAAGAAAGGACGTAATATTAAAAATCCGTCCCATGATTGGGCGCAAACGGTCGAAACAATCCCGCAAATCCAGGTGTATGTCCTTTGCACTTTCGACGTGGTATTTGTTCGTGTAACTCTCATTACCGATTGTTTCGGTAACTTCATAATGCACATCTAACCCGCCGTCCTTTAATGTTTTGACCTTTGACAATGCAAACGCCTTTTCGCTTGGTATCAACATTACATTGTTACCGTCTTTTTTTTCTGTACTCATATAATTGCAATTATTTGATTGTTGCCAGGAACCCGCCCGGCTCGGTTTTTATAAATTTTTCAATATGTGTTTTACCGTTTCAATATTCCAACCGTCGCCAATTAAATCCGCCGCCTCTTGGTATGTTACGCAACTTGTATATCCAACGGGGACGGTCTGTAATCGCTCTAATTCTGTTTGCGTAAATAATCGCACCGAATTTGGATTGCCTTTTTCCTCAAATACAACCGTCAAAAAACCCTTTTTTGAACGTTCGTTGCACATCCTAATAAATGATTCTTTGTTTGAACTTTGAACGCTTCCTGCATAATTACGAACAATACAGACGCTTTTTTTGCGGTCTGTATATCCGCTTTCTAATATGCTTTGCAATTCAACCCCTTTGTCCTCAATTTCTAAATCAACATTTAAGTTAGTCCAATAATACCGTTTTCGTAATTGAGCAGAAAATAATGATGAATTTATGAATATACCCGTTACGCCCAATAATTCGTCGATTTTGTTTTTATTTTCGACACTCATAGACGCCACGTTTTCCAACATGAAATTACGGGGGTTCGTTTCCTGTTTTATTCTCAACCACTCATTAAACAACGAGCTTTTTTTACCCTCCAGCCCCTCACGGTTACGCATTAAAATGCTCAAATCTTGACACGGCGACCCGCCAATTAACAAATCAATTTTCCCAACTTCAAAACATCCGTTGGCGGTCGTCAAAATCCCATCCTTATAACTCACTTTTCGCACGTCGCCAATTTGGATTGTATTGGGGAAATTTAATTGCGTACATTTTATTGCGTGTGGTTTAATTTCAGACGCAAAATACTTTTCAATTTTGAACCCTAATTGATTGAGTGCTATTTGCCCGCAACTCATACCGTCAAATAAACTTAATACTATCATGTTAAAATTCGGTTTCGTCTAACAATTCCCGTGTCTTACTATTCGACGGAACCGCCGGGCGTTCCGGTTCCGGGATTGGTTCCGGGGCGGTTTCCCCGGTTCCGATTGGTTCCGTTACCGGGTTGGGGTCGTGGAACTCAATATTGCGCCCGCCTTTGGGCTTTTCCGGCTCAAATTGGGCTTTGAGTTGTTCCGCCGGGTATTCCTTTTGCGCTAACTCAATAATCCCCAAATTAACCAATTCCGGGACGCAACGACGCAACGCCCGTATGTCCTCCAATGCGTCATGCGCCGGGAATGTTTCGCCGGGGAACAACTTACTATATAATTCCTCTAATTTTGGGTATTTACCCGGTCGCCCGTTGGCGTACAATGCACCGACAAACCTAATAGTTTTCATCATTGTATCAATTCGTTTGCCTTTGTGCAATGCGTCCTCAACGTGTGCGTCGTAATATTCCCGTCCACAATAGCGCAAAACGTTTGCTTTCAACATGGAACTATCAAAGTAAATATTATGCGCACATACAAGCGGGGCGGCGTTTGCATCCGCTAAAAATTCGTCCACAACCTCGGCAAATGGTACGCCCTCTTTAATTGCCCGTTCGGTTGTTATACCGTGTATTGCGGTTGTTTCCGGGGGTATCTCGTAATTGTCCGGCTTGATTATATAACTTTTTTCTTTGTCGCCCAACGACCATGCCAATTGTACGACGTGCGGGAATTGCTCAAAATCCGCATCCCATTTCAAACCCTTTGCCGGAACCCCGGTTGTTTCACAATCAAAGAAACAAATGTCTTTTAATTCAAATTTTTGCATAACCTTAAATCATTAAATCGTTAATTATTACTTTCGCTCTCATTGCGGTATTTATCCCGCTTTTTCTCCAACTCCAAAACGTCCCGGTTTTCCTCAATATATTGTTTTACATCTTTGCGGCAATATGGTTGGTTCTCTAACCAAAGCAAATGCCAATACGGTACGTTTTCCATCGGTTGCCCCTTAAATTTACCTTGCGGCATCGGGGATTTGTCGTTTAATTCCATACTAAAAAAGTCTTTTTTGCCCGTCCTCGTTGGGGGTTTGTTCAACATATTTTGCCCGTGTAATCCAAACGCACCCGCATCGCAAACACTTTATCCGGCTGTAATGCTTTGGCGTGTATTCGTGGCGGATAATCCGCCAACCCGCCAACGGGTAATTCTTACGCTTTCCGTTACACTTGCAAAACATACCTTACAACGTTCGGGGGTCGTCAATATACGTGTTGTATTCCTCGGCGGCAATCTGTTTGAGCGTTTCGATATGCTCGATTAACTCGGCGTTCGACAATTCCGCCACGGTGCGCAATTCGTGGGAATATTTCCCGGTTTCCTCGTTGACCCGCTCGACGTACATAATTGGGGAAAACTCCCGCAACCTCCGTTCCGTTTGTTCCTCCGTAAGACGTTCGCCCGCCTCCCAAATGGCGTGTCGGAACGTGGGTACAACATAGTTGAAATAATAGCCTTTCAAAGCCTCGGACGAACCGGGCGACGCAACAATGAACCGGGCAATTATCCGGGAACCTTTCCAACCCTTGAAAAATTCGTTTAATTCGCCCATGTACATTGCCAACCCGCCGTTATTATTTATCGTCCCCGTTGCCGTTATTTCTCGCTTTCTCATCGTCGATTAACTTTTGCATTGTGATATTAAACGCTGTCATTCCAACCGCACGGATAAACGCCCGTTCGCTCGACGAATACCCGGTTGCGACCTTATCCAAAACTTTTGCGAAAAGAATAACGAAATTTCCCGGTTCCCAATGCCCGGTATTGTGCATACGGTCGATAACGTGCGCCCGCAACCTCGTATTATTCCGGGTCGCATCCTTACGGGCTTTCTCCCGGTCGTTCCAAAGGCTCGTTAATTGGCGTTTCACGTTCTCAAAAAACAACGGCATTTTCAACACGTCCGCAATTGTCATTTCTTTAACTTCCATATTGTTTTGTTTAAGGGACGCCGGGGAACCGACGCCCCGGTTAATTACTCGGTTTCGCTGTATTCCTCAATAATTAAATCGTCCTGTCCTCGCTTGACTTCCTCAATAAATCCCTGATACCCTTCTTTCCGGGCTAATTCGATAAGGGATTGCAGACGTTTTGCGCCCAAACTTTCGCCCCTCGCAATGCGGAATACCTTAACGGTCGGATTGCTTGCGATAATCAATTTTGCGGCAACCTCCATTATCTGACTATCCGACACTTTCCCGGCGACAAACGGCACACCGTTTAACTCCAACCCGTCGTCCGTGAACGTCAACCCGGCAATCGGCAATTCCGATTTCGCAATAAGGGTTTCCCGCTCTTTGAGCAAATCCGACAACTTTTTTTCGTGGGTTTGGGCGACCTTTTCGGCGGCGTCCTTTTGCTTTTTCTTCGTCAGATAGTCCACAACCAACGCATTGATTTTGTTGTGTTCCTCGGCTTGTTTGAGGCGTTCGGCTGTATCCAAATTCTCCGGGTTGTTTTCCTCGTACTTTGCCAACCATGCGGCGGCGTTGTTCTTGCGGGTTTCGTAATCGGCTTTATCCGTTTGGATTTGCGCCAATGTTTCGTCGTATTTGTCGGCGGCGGCTTTCGCATCGGCTTTGCTCTTTTTCTTTGCCGCTTCCAATGCCTTTTTTGCCTCGGCAACAATCCGGTCGTATTCGGCTTGGGCTTCCGCCTCATACTTTATTGCGGCGTCAATCTCTGTATTCTTGGTTTCCTCGGCGGCTTTGATACGACCGGGGATTGCCTCCAATTGTTCCGTCCGGGTTTGCAATGCGGTACGCACGGTTTTTGCTTTCTCAATCAACCGGGCGTTCTCGTTTTGTTCCTCCATTAAATCGGCAATGTCGATTTTCTCGGCATACGTTTTGACGTCGCCCGGTTTCAACTGCTTTTCGGCGGCGGCGCAAATGGTCGTGTACGTCTTGACCTCGGCGTTGGCGTCCTTTCTTTTCTCCTTAACGGTCATAACCTCGGCGTCAATCTCGGCAATACGTTTTTGCACATTCTCCGGCAACAATGCCCGGACGTATTGCACTTGCTTTCGACGACCCTCGGCGGTTTCAGACCACCGGGAAAACTCCACGGCGTCAAAATCCGTATATCCGAATACCTTTTGCAACATACTTACGTTATCCGACCGCATCCCGGTTGTTTTCTGTTTGATTGATAACGTACCACGGGGGTTGGCTTTGGTAAACCGCAATTCAACGTCGTATTCCTCGCCGTCGTCGCCGACAACCATTTTGGCAAACCCTTTGTCCTCGCCATTGCGCAACACGGCGTCCCGGTTCCCGGTCAACAACGCCCCGATTGCCTTTAATAGCGTGGACTTTCCCAACTCATTGTCCCCGGTAATGAAATATACATTACCCTCAAAATCTGCGTTGAACTCCTTAATTACTTGGAAATTCGATAACTCTAACTTTTTGATAATCATTTTTTCGCTCTTTTATGCCGGGGTTTCCCCCGGCGGTTACTACTTATTTGTTTGTTAATCTCATTCTTTGGTGTATCATGCTTTGCACCTTGTTAAGCGCATCCCGGTTGGCGTCAACCTCCGACCGGGTGCAATCGGCAATAAAGTTTTCCAAACGCTTATACAGGTCGTCCAACTCTTTTGCCGTCATTGCATGGCGAACGGCTCCCAATTCATCCGTTACCATATCGTTACGTCTTTATGCGAAATATCCATTTTCCAACACGCTATAAAAACATTATTTATATTTTCATTGGCGTATAATATCGCACAATCTTTGGTTCGTACCAACTGAAAATAAAACGACTGTTTACCGTATGCGTCGATTGGGTAAACGTACTCAATGAAATAAGCCGTTTTTGTCTGTTTTGCTGTTTCTAATGTATCCATACTCTCGGTTTTTATTTTCCGGGAAAACGCCCGGTCGTTGTTATTTCATGCGACAAAATTACGGTAAATATTTTAATTACCAAAATTTTTTTCTTTTATTTTCGCGTTAGGGTAAAAAAAATAATCCCGATACGTCGCAAAGCGTACCGGGATAAAATCAAAATAATTTCATTTGCGTATCTGTTAAGACGGCAATAACGCCGTCAACTTTTTGTTCCCATGCCGTCCGGGTTGCAATCTTTTCCGGCGTTGGGTTCCATTCGCACCTCCGTTGGTTGTGGCGCATCTGTTTAACCATGTACGCCAATTCTTCCAACGTTATTTTTGCCGGATTTTCGATTTGCGGGCTTTTGTTTTCGTCCGCCATACTTTTACCCATTCAAACAAAATAATCGAAATACGGGGCTTAAAACAAACGGTCGTGCATCGGGGCGGGCAAATTCTCCAAAACCCAACGGGGGTTGTTGTGCAAAATGTACCGTCCAAAGTGCATTATCATAAGGGCGTCGGCATTCCACAACGTCGCCTTAACATCGGGGTAATAATTGGCGGCGGCTCGTTGGTATCGCTTTTTGCGCTCCGGCTTTTCCTCCCCCTTAACACGCAATTTTAATTCGTTTTGCCACTTTTGCGGGTGTACCAAAACAAACGGTACGTCGCACATGGCAATTATCGTTTTCAATTTCTCGAACTCGGATAACAGTTTTTGAACCCGGAACGCCTTACCGGGGTTGTCGGTTATATCATCCGGTCGCAATTGCACCTTTTCGACGAATACCAACGGGCGGCAAATACTTTTCATGTACTCAAACCATTGTTTCAACTCCATAAGGTCGCCCGGCATTTTAATAACCTCGGTTTTGTGGTTCGGACGCCAAACAGCAATTCCCCCGGATTTTCCGGGGTCAATGCCAATAATACAATCAATCGTTATTTTGTTCATTTCCAAAAATCTAAATAGTTATCAATCTGCAATTCGTCCGCAATCATACGGTCGAACGTGCGTTTTATCTCTTTGTCCCTCGCAATTTCATACGCCGTAAAATCCAATTCCGGGGCGTCGGTTCCCTTACGTTGGACGTGGTACGCCTCGTACTTGTTGACGAACCCACGGGCGACACGTTGCATATATCGGGCAAATGCTTGTTTGCGGTCGTCCTCGGTTCCGGCAACCTCATTGGCAAAACCCAACTTTCGCAACCAATCATAAATCAACATTCCGTCAGTAATCCCCAACACAAACCGCCCGGTATATTTATATTGCAAAAATACCTCCCTACATCGGGCGACGGCTTGGTTGTGATAATACCGTTTTTCCTCCGGCGTCAATTCCTTTTTCGGCTCCGGCAATGCCTTATACGCTTTATGTATAACCCCGTTTTGTTTCCGGCGGTATGCGTTCAATATCTTTGCCAAATAATCGGCGTTAAACTGTTGGTAATGCTTTTTGTCCGGGTTGCCTTGACTGTCTTTCGGCAAATAGTCGTCCAATTCCCCGGTTGTCGCCAACTCAAATGCCAACTTAATATCCGCCAATGTCATTTTCGAATAGTATTTTTTGAGTATATCCAACAACCGGGTACAAATGTACGCCCAATCTTCCGAATTGGTCGGGATTATATACCCGACGTCCATTGCAATAAACCGGAACATTTGCCCGGTTTTCGCAATCAACGTGCCGTCGTCAATATCGGCAATTTGCATTTTCGTTGAGGCGGCGAAAATGTACTTTTCGACTCCGGATAACGATTTGGCAACCTCCGGTAATTGCAACATTTGTCGGCGTATGTCGATTGCTTTTGTACCGGGCGTTGGGTTGTATATCGCCAACGCCACGGATTGCGTATTTACTGTTTCCGGCAAATTTTCCATAATCAATAATCGTTGTTAAGAAATTCCATTGCGCCCGCCACGTTCAACCGTTTTTGCGGGGCTTGGTATTCCTGTTTCAAATGCAATTTCTTTTTCTCAATATCGCCCCGGATAAAATTGCGTACCGTCGCAATCCAACCCGTGCGGGTTCGCTTAACTCCCTGTTTGGTTTCCGACCAATCGGCGACCGTGTGGAAATAATAAACCAAATCGACCTTTTCAAATTCCGGCGTCGCAAACAGTTTTTCAAACTCGGAATAATCATTTACGCCGTCCGCCCCGAACTTAACCAATTTGTAAACATCGGAATTGCGAAATATGGACGTTCTTTTTTTATCCTTTTCCAAATCCTGTTGTTCCGGGAACAAATCCCCGACAACAGGGTTGGCGGGTTTACTATGATTAGTATTTGGTTTATTTGGGTCATTAGTAATATTAGTATTTATTAGTGTCGGGTTTTCCGGGTCGGGTTTTTCCGTATCCGGTTTAACCGTATCCGGATTTTCCGGTTGCGGTGCATCCATAACCGGATTTTCCGTAAATGGTTGAAAAATTGCTTTGTCGCAAATCTCATAAGCAAACCCCGCAATTGTCCCGTCCGGGTTCCTTTGCATAATCTTTGAGCAATACCCGAACTTTTCCAACTCTTTAATACCACTATACAGACTATCCCGACCGTCGGTTGCCCTATTCGTCAAATCTCGCATATTCAAAACCCAATCGTCCGGCAACATTTGGACGTATGCAATTATTCCTTTCGCTTTCCAACTCAAACGGGTATCTTTTAAGAACTCGTTTGCCATTTGGCAATAATCCCGGTCGTATTTACGCCGGGTAATTGTATTATTTGTTGCCATTGTCGCCGCCCTCCAATTGTTTAACAGGTTCCCACGCTTTACGCACTTTCAAAACATTGTCCGGGCTTTCGTTCGGAACCAACGAAACAACCGGGAAACGGGATTTGTCGCCGGGCTTTTGGGTCGTGGCAAATTGTACGTTCAAATCAAATATAATTCCCTTACAAAATCCCCGTTCCGCCAACATACCGTCGAATGTTTCCCGGATTTGCGGGATTGTGGACGCCGTACCCTTTGTTGAAAACTGCCATACCCCGGCAACGCCACGTACCAACGGTACAATGAAATTCAATGTCAACGTAATTTCCCAACCGTCGTGTCCGTCCTGTTTGCTTTTCCGATTGGGGTAACGCTTGGTTATAGCCAACATCAAATTCGGGTATTTCTCCGTTGTTAATGTTTCGTACTTTTTGCCGTCCCAAACTTGGAACGTTTCGCCGTCGCCCGCCGCAATCAATCGTCCGTCGTCGTCCCGGTACTCGTACCGCTCGTTGCATACTTTCGCCGGGTCGTCGTCCGGGAAAACGATTTGAATTGTTTGGGGCTTTTCGCCGTATGCCTGTGTAAATAACCCGGCATACTTTCCCGTTGGTATGAAATAATCCACGCTTTGCGGGTATCCGTTGGCGTTTTTCATTCCGATTTTTATTTGTCCGACACGGGGCAAAATCAAACGGGATTTTTCCGCCTCCGGTCGTCTTATTCGTCCTTTCATGCTCTTTATATTTCGGGGTCGTCGTTCAACAATCTTTTCTTATTCTCGTTTTTGGGCTTTTTTGGCGCATTTGCGGGCTTTTGTTCCTTTTCCGGTGCAACAGTCCGTTTTGCCGCCTTTCGTCCCGTGGCGGGCTTCTTTTCCGCCTCCTTTGCCGTTTTCCCGGTGCGTTTCACAATCTTTGTTTTCTTAATCTCCGGTTCCGGCGTTGGTTCCGGGCTTTGTTCCGGTGCGTTTTCTATCTCATACGCTTTCATTCTCAATTCAAACGCCTGCAATTCCTTTCCCTGCAATTTTTCTGCTTCTGAAAATACGTTTATATCCTCCCACGTTTGCGCCTCTGAAAAACTTTGATACGCCCCGGTAACTTTTACATAACCGTCAGAACATTTGTAAATATTGGTTGCTATGCTGTACCATCTGTGTTGGTCTAAATTCAACCCCTTTTCAACCAATTCAACGCCGTTTACCTTTGCAATATCTGTTACTTCCCACAAAGAATATGGGGCAACATCATTTATTGTAACCTCAAATTCTGAACACGTCATTTGCTTTTTTTGCTCCGGTTCCGGCGTTTGTTCCGGGGCAACCGCATCCGCTTTGACGGTATCGGCGGCGTCCGTGGTTTCGTCCGGGGTTGCCTCTTTGGGGGCTTTCGTTTTAATCAATTCCGCCAAAGACAACGATATTACATTTTGTGACAAATCCGGGGCGTCGTCCAATACAACCATACCATTAACCGCCGTAAACGTGTTGTCCCGCTTTTCGTCCTCAATGGCGGCAATCTCCAACAGATAGGGGATTTTCCGTATATTGGGGCTTTCGGTTTGCTCTTTCAGATTGTACGACGGTTTTTTGCGCCAATCTTTCGGGCTGAAATTGAAAATACGGGTAACGGGGAATTGCTCAAAATTGACGTTCCACATATCCCGGTACATTCCTAATTGTATTTCGCTTTCCTCGTAAAAACCTTTTCGCCCGCTTTTGAAATCGACAATTGCGTTAATCCGGTCGTCGCTTCCAATCTTTGCCCGCATGGTACACGGGCAATCAATCATTCCGGCATACTTGTAATACGGGTGTACCAACGCAATTTCAACGGCTAACGGTCGTACATCATAATCCAATACGAATTGCGCAAACGCCAATACGTCCTTTTTCAAATCGTCGGCGTAATAAATAAAGTCGTCCGGCAATCGGTAAACCTCAATATATTCTTTTAGTTTGCCTTTCAGTCCGTCCAAATCATACGCCCGGTTAATCAATAATTCCTCAAATGCGGCGTGCATAAACGTTCCATACGCCGCCCGTTCGCCTTTGTATCGCTCGGCTTCCTCAATGCCTTTGTTCGCAATCCAATTTATAAGGTGCGGGGCTTTGGGTAATGTTTGGGACAATATGGTTGTAACCGACGGGAAAAACTCCGGGTTCCCGGCGTCGTCATATCGGTAATAATATCGGTGTCCCTTGCTGTTTAACTGCCAAACCTTATACGGGGGTTCAATCAATGTTTTTTCGTCGAAAAACATTGCCGTCATTTCCTCAACCGTCATGCCCGGTATTATCTCAAACACTCCGGTTGGTTGTTCCGGTTGAACCTCAACGAACGGGGGAATAATTGTTTGTTGTTCCTCGTTAATCTCCGGGAACATATCCGGGGCAACATTGCCGACGGTTCCCGCAACCTCTTTTACCGGGTCGCCCGGTTTATCGCTCTTTGCTCTCATTACTTGTACTTTTTATATTCTGAAATTCCACATAATACCATTGCGGCGCACATTGCCGCAAATAACAATTGCCACGGGTTCCAAAATGCGCCAATCAAACAACATAACCCCAATGCGCCAAACGTAACAATTAGGGCTTTCGCTTGAAACAACCCGGAAAACATGGTTTCGGCGGCGGCTCCCAACCATTCGATAAACTTACTTTTCATTGTTTCCGCCCTCCATGCCAAACAGGTAATCCGCCGTACAATCCAACATTTCGCAAAGAATAACGACCCATTCCGGGACAATCCGTTTGGTCGTGCCGTTACATAAATTCGTCATATTTACCTGTTGTGCGCTCTCGCTTGCACCCTCAAAAAGACGGGCGGCAATGTCTTTTTTCAAAACCTTTTTCCCGTTCGCCTCGGAACGGGCGATTGCTTCGTTTACTCTTAATCTCAATGCCATAACTTAAATTTTTTTTGTTAATAACTTGGTTCGTTGCTCTCTTTGTATCCGCAATTGCGGCACGTTTTTTCCTCCCAAATCGGGCTATATTCCGGCGGGGTCAAATATCCGTCGCCTCCGGTACGTCTATACTCGCCGTCTGTAACCTCCATTTCCCCGCCACACTCCGGGCAATCATCGTCGCCAATCAATACACATTCCAACAGGGCGTCCAAATGGACGGAACGAACCGGGGAAATACCAATTGCCCGGATAACGTCCACCATTTCCACAACGGTAACATCCCGTTCGTAACAATCGGCGACCGGGAACCCCCAATTGTCGCTTATGTCCTCGATAATCTGTTTGTTGATTAACTCCGTAACGATTGTTTCGGATACTTGGTTGGCTGTTTTCCCGCTTTCGGTCGCCAACATCTTTAATTGCTCACTTTCTTTTACTTTCATATCATTTCCCGGTATCCCTCCGGGTAGGCTGTTAATCTTTTGTTCTGCAAAGGTAGAAAGATTTTTTTAATTACCAAAAATATAATCTTTGTTTTGCGAAATCATTTTTGCCGGGTGCGTGAAATATCCGATTTTTAACCTACCTTTGCAATACCGCATTACCAAAAATCGCTCTCGGTTACTGCGTACCGAACCCCCGGCGTATCTGTTACGTCCGGGGGTTCATCTTTTCCAACGCCATTTGCGCCGCACAATAACAAAATCGGTATATATCGCCATAATATCCCGTTTGGTCGGTTATTTCCTCAATAACGCCCGCCGGATATTCCCCAAACGCCACATATTCGTATTGCGTTGGGTCTAAACCCCAATGCGAACTCAAACGTAATGTCAATATATTTGTTCCCGACCCGGTTAAATGCGTGGTCGATTGGTATAAATACGTTCGTTTTGCCCTCAACGTATTGCACCCGGTCGGGAAATAACAACGTCAGCAAATGCGCATTTTTATAACACTCTTTGACTACCGGGCGAACCGTCCGGCGTATCAATTCAATTTCCCGTTCGTCGAATACGTCCGCCGCTTTTACGACCTCAACACGTTTTGCGACGGCGATTGTATCGGTAAAATATTGTCTTTGTCGGTCGGGCAAATCCAATCGTAAGAACGCCCGCATTTCCTCAATAATTACGCTTTCCATATTCTCGTTTTAATCATGTATTCCAAATTCGCAATCTCCCCATTGGTCGAAATCCGCCCCGTCATAACTAAACGGGTAACGTTCCGTTTCCGGGCAATCCGTCCAACATTGACGCCGGACGTTATTTATTGCAACCCGTTTCGGATTATATCCCGGCTTTCTCTTTTCTCTCAATTGGGCGGCGCAACTCTTACAACAACAACGCCCCCAACCCCGACGCAAATTGCGGGTATCGGCGTTGTACTCTTTGCCGCAATTATCGCATTTCCTTTTTATCGCTCCCATAATCTTAACCCTTTATAAATCCCTTAAATGCCAAATGGTAAACGTCGTATTGTTGCCCGGTAACATAAAATTCAATCATTCGGTCGGGGTCGCCAACGTCATTTACTGCAATGGTCGGGTACGGGTCGCCGGGATAATGGTTAAAATCGTCCTCAATATCCCGCAATCCCTCCGGGAAATCCGAACGGTTGGCGGAAAAATACCGGGTTAAACTCTCTTTTATCCGGTTCAACATTTCGTCCCCGTTGGGTTCAAAATGCGCTTTTATTTTATCCTGTCGTCTTAATGCAAATCGCATGGTTAATAAATACTTTTTTGAAACGTCCACGACCTTTGCGCACGTTTCGGGGTTAAACATTCCAATATGCGTATATTCCGGGGGTAATCCCAATTGGTCGGATAACCATTTGTACGCCTCCCGTCGCTTCATTAGTCCACGTTTGTACAATTCATCAAAATATCGGTGCGCTTCAATCTTACATCGGCGCAACTCGGCGTTTGCCAATCGACCCTTTGCCCGGTCGGTTCCCTTATGAACACCCACATACGCCCCGCATTGGGGACAATAATAAATCATTCCATAATCAACGCCGTAAACTTCAATACTATTTTTGTACTCGGTCGGAACGTGGCAATACGGGCAAATTCGACCGCTCAATATTTCCCGTTATTCCTCTGTCAATCGTATATCCATAACAGGCAAAGCCGGGGTTATTCCCCCGGCTGTAAATATGCGATTGCGTTTAATTCCTTTTGGCGTTCGGTCGCCCAATTAACATTGCGGGCAATCCATTCGTCGGCGGGGTTCTCGGCAATCCATTCTTTCCGATAAGACGGCACAAAGTATGCGACTTGCTTTTTATACGCCCGTTCGGGGTTTGCCAATATTTCCGTCGTTCGGCTCAACCCTTTGCCGTGGTCGCCTTTGCCGATTAAGTCCAACCGCCCAAAATAAAATTCGCCGTTGGCGGTACACGCCACATAATTACGGGCGGACGTTCTTGTTGATACAACGTTGCCTTTTTCGTCGGTAACGGTGTACTGATACTTTTTGCCTTTCGCTTTCTTTCTCAAAATATACTTTGCCATAATCTTTGTTATTGTGCCGGGGGACGAACCCCCGGCGGGTTATTATATTACTAAAATTCCTATGTTTTTCGCAATTTCTAATACTTCTTTTTTAGTTCCTACCTTTGTGGGGATTATGGTTCCGTTTGAAGACTTACCAAATGTTTTATTTGATTGAACCCAATAATATGTTTTTTGCCCCATTACATCTTTACCCGTTGTCCAAAGGATTTTACCGTATGTTATTTTCCAATATGTACCACCGCCAAACGGCATATAATTGCCTTTGTCATCACTCCACGATACACAACATCTAACCGCCCTAAAATATCGGGTTCCTTCTGGATTAGTAAAACAAACCCGATATGCTGTATTTTCTTTCCATTCTGAACAAAGATTTTTGCGGCTTTCCAAAAGGCTATTTTTAATATCAATATCTAAATCGTCTAACATCATAGTTCTTAACTTGTTTGCGTCCATATCCGTATTATCTTATTTCGTACAAACTCAATGAATTTTCGCACAATACCCACGTCGGGAATTTAGGGTTTTGCAGATAACAAAGGCTATCTAATGCCGCCCGGCTTGTATAAAACCACAACCCAAATTTTTTGCCGATAAAATACATATCGTTTACCCCTGTTTCCCGGTATTTCTCCGACAACATTTTTTGGCTGTAAATGATTGACGAAAATTCAACTTTGCCGTCTAACTTGGTTGCAATCTCGGCAATGTCCGTCGCCTGTGTTCTTTTCTTTGTTTCCATATTTGAAATTTATTTGGTTCCGGGAACCCGCCCGGTCGTTTTATTAACATGGCGCAAAGATAAGGCATTTTATTTTAACTACCAAAAGAATTTTCTTTTATTTTAGATATTTGTAGTAAATTCCTTTGTATGGCTTCCCCGTGTCTATACTCTTTTTTATTAACGACCGATTGAACCCCTTTTGTACTGCCTCTTTGTAATTGGCAAATTCAACAACAACTTTGCCGTCGTATCCTAACCCTTGTATTTTATCCGTGTATCGTGTTTTATTGGCAATGGCTAATTCATAATTCATATTTTCGTCGTATGTACACCAACGTAAATTTTCAACGAAATTATGAAAACGCACCCCGTCGATATGGTCAACACATGGTTTGCCCTCCGGGTTGGGGATAAAAGCAATTGCAACTAATCGGCTAATTTGAAAACCTTTTGACTTTCCGTTTTTACTCAACTTTAATTGCAATCCGCCGCAATTCTTTTGGGTCGGCTTCAATATCAACCCACTTTTAACAGACTTAACACGCCCGTATGAACTAACTAAATATAAACCCTCATATCCGGTTACATCTTTCCAAATTTCCATATTCTTTATTTTTGCATTTTTGACGGTGCAAATATAAAAAGAATATTTTTAATTACTTTATTCACGGTATGCAAAGTTATTTTTGGCGAATTTTCATTTTAAGCCACTTTATTTGCCGGGGTGGGTATTTTATCCATTCAAACAAAATAATCGAAATACGGGGCTAAAAACGGGCAAAAACAAAAACGGGGTTGCAACGCTTGGTTACAATCCCCGTTTCCCGGTATTATGAACAATAAAAGTTACTTTTCTATGGTTACGAACTCAACGCCCAATATTTTTGTTGCCGGGTTCTTGCTTACAACATCAATTTCCCGGTTCTTTATCTTTTTGGTTTTCCAAAGGAACCCCCAAAACCGTTTGTATTGTACCGTTTCGACAATCAACAGACTATCCCGGTTTATATGCGTCCCGGTAAATTGTCCGTCCGGCGTGGCGCATCCGTGCAACTCAAACCACGGTTCGACAATATCGACGCATCGTAAAACGGTCGTAACCGTATCGCCGGGCAAATATACGATACTATCCCGGACGTTTGCCCGTAATTCGTTTATCGTTTCCATTTGCGCCGTCGTAACCCTTTGCAAATCCCGGTTCTTTGTCTGCAACGATTTTATTAACGCCGCATCGTCCGCCCGGTATTTTTTGTATTCGGATAATTTCAACTCCAAATTCCCAACCTTTGCGGCGTTCAAACTATCCTTTGTTTGATACGTGCGGACGTCCTGCAACAACGTTTCGGTATTGCTCCGGTATTTGTCCCGTTCGACGGTCAAATTATTAATGCGCTTTTGTTGGAACCAAAAGGCGGCGGCAACCGCCATAATGATTGCCGCCAATATTATATACTTTTTCATACTCAAACATTGTTATATTCAATTGCCGCATTAAAACACGGGCATTCTTTGATATACTCCCACGGCTCAATAATGCCGTCGCCGTTCAAATCCGGGGAATAATCCCGGTGTCCCTTAATCGTTGCGTCCGGGAACATAACGACTAAACGCATAAGCAACCACAATAACGCCTCCTTTTGTTCCGGCGTCCGTGTGTCGGATGCTTTGCCGTTGGCATCCAATCCCCCAACGTAACAAATGCCAATAGACCGGGAATTTTGCCCGGAAACGTGCGCCCCAATTTCGGAAAGATAACGCCCGGTTTCAATCGTCCCGTCCGGCAATACAACGAAATGATAACCGCAAATTCGCCCGCTTTGGGGTTGCTTCTTAAATCCCCGTTCCTTGTGCCAACCGTCGATAATATCAACGTTGACTTTTGCGCCGGGCTTGGTTGCGGTGCAATGTACAATCAAATCCGTAATCGTCCGGGTTGTTTTTTGTTCCTCCAAATACTTTAAAATCTCTGTTTGGTTCATTGTTCGCCCTCCTTTTCTTTATCATTAATAATATCGCTATCATGTTCCTGTTGGTATCTCTCAATTATCGGTTGCCAATATCCCGGCAATACTCGTGTAAACTCCAACCGGATAACGTGGTAAATAATACGCAACGCAACCTTTGTGGGATATGCTTTAATAAGGTTGCGGAATGCGTTTTGCAAATACACATACATAAAAACATAAGTAAGCGATTTAATTACTATTTTGGCGGCTTCATTATCGCCACATTGCAGCATTACCGAATAAATAACGTGTATAATAGTAACGTACAAAAGCAATTCCGCCAAAGCGTTTTTAAACTTACTGAAACGAAAGTTTTTGCAATGTCTTACGCTTACCCCATCCGCCCGCATACCCGCCCAAATATTGAAAGCAAACATTATAATCAATGCGTACATAAATCCAGCCGTTGGGGTTAAATAGGCTAAAACCGGGCTTAACGACGTGGCGAATATCATACGCCATTGTTCCCAATTTATTATTCTTTCCATTACTTATAAATTGTTTCAAATGTAATATTCACATTATTAGCTGTATATCCCAATCTTAAAAGTATATTGTTTATTCTTGTACCAATTAGACTTGAATTTACATTTCCCAATAATTTGTTTTTATTTCTATACGAAAAGAAATTATTATATCCGCATATTATTGAATCATCTTTTGGATATAATTCTAAATATTGGCACCTAAAACCAATATTTTCTTTTTGTCCGCTAATACTGTATATTTTACCGATAGTCTTTAATTGATTTGTATTTAAATCCCACAATCTTAAAGGCATCCATTCCCAACCTCCGCCGTCAACTCGTTCTAACAACATTAATACGTTTAATTTTTTAACATAAGACAAACCGTATGTTGCCAAAAGCATACCTGTTTCCGGCTGCAATAGTTGTGTTAATTCTTCTGCATCACCTACATTTATAACGCCGTTTTCATTTCTTTGCGCTTTGAATAAAAAATGCAAACTATTCGTTGGGGAATCAGTTGCCCAATATACATAATCTTCTGTAAAGACAAAGTTTAACAGTCTGCAATATTTTTCAGACGGTCCAAAAACAAATTCCCATGTTTCCCCCTCGTCTTTGCTTATCCATATATTAGAACCTTGATTTTCATCGCCCGTACACGCATATACGAATCCGGTAAATTGGTCGAATTGTATTGTATGAATATGTTTAATAGAATTTGGTATTAATGTAGTATAATCAACATCAAATTCCTTAACTATTTTCCAATTTTCCTTTTTGTTATATGGGTATTCAACTTTCCATATTCTTGCCTTTTCTGCTGTTGCTCTCGTATATTCACCTAATATCAAACAATTGTATGGATAAATAGCATTAAATCCAACATTTTGCAGCCATCCTCCCGGTTTTATACTATCTCCAAAATCAACAATTAAAGGTTTATAATTATTGTTTTTTTCATATATAATTGGAGGCAATTGCCAATCATCGCTTGTTGTACCTGCCGGAACTGCTTCCGACTTGTATATAAACATAACATCACCATTTGGCAAAACTGCACATGAATAATCGGACACATTTTTATTTTGCAATGTTTTATCGAATTTAAATGCAAATTTAATTCCATCTCCGTATTTATTTCTCGCAAAATAAAAATCCTCTCCATTGCTACTAAATAGATAGTTTTTACTTATAGGGTAAGAACCATCATTGTAATTTATTTCTTGCGCTGCCCACAATTCCAACGACGGTAATACATTATATGAAAATGCGTTGTTAACCTTATAAAAAACCTTTTTTAAAAAGAAATTGTAATCTTCATATTCAGCATGATTTGGTTTCATTGTGCAAACTCTAAATGATACGGCATTTGTTGGCGCAAATCGTTCATCAATAATATTTTCAGCTTGTCCGGTATCACTTCTGTAAGATTGTATCTCATTATTGTCCTTATCATAGAAAGCCAAATATTTACCGCCTTTTATTCTAATTGACAATGAAACATTTTCAGAATATGGATTTATTGGGATATAATCTGATGCAATATATATATTTCTAATAGAATTATCAATTGTACCATCTTTCCAATTATCATTGTATATATCAACAAAACCGTTTTTTATACTATTATTATTATTAATGCAATTGGCAATACTTGGTATTTTTATATAGTATTCATATTCTTCATAATCCGGGTGCCTATCTGACATTGTAATAAGTCTAAAAAATGATGCTTCCTTTGGTGCAATCAATGTTTTTACGACATTGCCAAAGTCTTGACCTACAAAACCGGACTTTATAATACTAATTTGCTGTTTGTTTTTATCATACCATGCGCCAATACTATCTCCTTTTACTCTAAGACTTACAAGTATTGGAAAATCATGTAATACGCTTATATATGGTGTTACAACGTAATTTACATTTGAACCGCTTGTTGTTCCTTGTTCCATACAACTAAACGGAACATCATACAAATTGCTATTCACATACAATTCCAAATCTTTATTTATGCAATAATTAGAATATATATTAATATAATAATTATATTGCTCAAATTCACTATTCAATTCATTCATTGTTTGGAATTGTACAAATTCCGCATTACTTGGCGGTATTATATTGATATATTCTGCTGTTTGGCTTGTTGCTCCCGGTGCTGCAATCCCACTAATAAAGTTCTTTTCTTTTGTGTAGAACTTTATAAAATAATCACTTTTTACACGCAAACAAAAATCAATTCTTGTATTATTATCTACCGGGATTAAATCTGTATGATAATACGTGTTATTGCCTACAATAGAACCAATTAATAAGTTTTCATACAATACGCTTGTTATAACATTTTTTGATAATGAACTAAATATCCTTTTATTTACTTTTTCGTCGCTATATTCCCATTTGCTCCACGTATTAAAAGGAATTTCTTGTTCTAAATTTGAATCACTTATGTTGAATATTCTAAATGCGTGTTCTACATTTTTATAACCTTCTGAAATTTCACCTTTGTCTATACCAAAAATTCCACTATATTCTTGTATTATGGATTTTCTATTATATCCTCCATAATGAACCCTTAAAATTCCCCAAAATCTAAATGCACCACCACTAATATAATACATTCCGGTATCTTTTACATTGTCTAATGTTGAAAAATCCGATAATGTACTAATTAAAAGAACTCTACTTCCTAAAAATATAGTAGGAATCCATCTTCCTAAATCTGTATATTCTCCACCTTGAAAAGTCCAACTGTCCAATGTCGTATTTGAATTATTTATAAAAATACATTTCAATCCTTGTACTCTAAGATTTTGCGGAACCTTTTCAATTGCTGTTTGCAAAGTGTATTTATTTGTTCCGTCGATACCATCATTGGGGAAATTAAATGATACATTGTAAAATATATCTCTATTAGCTGCATCCAATAACGCTATTCCCGTAACACTCTTTGCCCAACTCCCATTTTTATTTGTAAGAATTGCGACTTCATCAGTAACTGTTATACCATCAAAGTTAACATATTGACCGTTTTCAGTGGCGATGTAAAAAACGTTTTGGTCGGGCGCCCCCGGCGCGGTGTCCGGCGTGGCAATTCCGGCAAATGTCGCATTAGCCCCGACTTGACTAATTAACGTTGTCAACGTGTTTTGTAACACTTGACCCGTAATTTCTTGATTGCCGTTCGTCTTGATAACGGACACAACGGCGGCTTTCAATTCTTCGTAATTTCCCATACTGGTAAAAATTTAAATTACATCATTGTTATTAAAGTCATTATTAAAGTCTTTATTGTAATCGCCCCCGGTTGTTGGAATAACGCCCCGTCCGATTTTCTTAACGACCGTTGCGCATTCGAACTCACATTCAACTGATGCTAAATTGCCCTGTGTTTGCCATTTAGGGGTAATCAAAAACGTATCACAATTGTATTTCCTGCCTTGACTGTAAACCGTTACAAAATCACTCATTCGGATTAACCGCATAACGTCGCAAAGGTATTCGGGAGCTAAAAAGATAAACCGGAACGTCTTTTCCGATATTTGTTTTTCCGGGAAAAAATACCCGTCCCGTTCTTCGCCCTCTTCCTCAAACTTGTATTCCGGCTTTCCTAACTCGGCACACACGTAAACCCGGTTTTTAAATTGCGCAACGTCGTACACTATTTGCCCGCCGTCAACCTCCATGTTTTCGGCGTCGCTCCATTCAATGCACAAATAACCGTCCATTCCATTAACCCACGTAAATACATCTGAATAATAAGTTTGAACGCCGTCATTTATCGCAATCATATATCGCCCCTCGGTTGCCACATTTAAAGCCATCAATAAATTACCGGGGTACAATATAACATCATAACCGTATGATTGATAACGAACAATTTGCAATCCGGTTTCTTTCATCGGTTGGGTTATGTCTGCAATTCTTTTTGTCATTTTGTAATTGTACAACCGAACCCATGCAATTTGGTTGCTCCGGGTTGGACGGATAATTTGAAACGGCAATAAATTATTGATAGGCGTAAACAACGGGTAAACGTCGCCATACGCATAAGATTTTTTATAATCTTGGTATTGCACGCCCTCGTAAAACGGCAATACGGACAAATTATTATTCGGTGTCATACTTCAAAGTTGTTTTAATGGAACGACTGCACAAATTTACGCTTAATTTATCAATTTGACCGTTACCGATATACGTTTTTATTAGTTGCATCGGGTTTGGGTCGTCATTTGCCGGAAAACTAAACGTTTGTTTCTTCTTTCTCTCAATACCGTATGCGTAAACCTCGGAACCGTTTATTGATACACGACGGGCGGGTAAATCATACATCCAATAGGGCGATTGCAGATTGATAAACGCTAAATATCCGTTTTGCAAATAGTATTCAACTCCGTTGACGGTTTGTTTGGTAAACGGTAATATCCATTGCGACCCAGACGTTGGCGGAACGGCGGCAAACAAGGCGAACCCGTCCGAACTCATATTGCCGGGATTTAACAACATCATATCAATATCAGACGTAAAGTTTGATATATTAATTTCCTCAACCTTTCCGGGCGTTACATACTTGCTTATTACTTGTATCGGCAACCCCTCAAATGCCGCCGTAACGTCGTCCATCCATTCAAATTGGTAACGTTCCGGCAAATCGACCTTATCAAACGAATATTCCGACGTGTTGAACGCCCACGGTTTCCCGTTGCGCAAATTCAATTCCTTTGTCAAATCGTGGCTTAATATAGCCCCGCCGGAATAGGAACCGCCATTGCGGAAATATTGGATATGTTCGATTTTAAATTTTCCGTCCTCAATGAACCAATAACATTTGAAACAATCCCGTAACATATTGGTAAATTGTTGTAATGTAGTCGGGGCTTTTTGTGCGGGTTGCTGATATTCCCCGTTTATGATATTGGTTTTCTGTGATACAAGCAAACGGAAATTCAACCCGGATATTGGATTGTTTCCACTGTATAAAAATTGGCTATATTCCGCCGTGGCTGCGTGCGTAATGCCCGGCGCAATCTGATTGAGCAAAACAGATATACACGACGCAACCGGGAACGCATCCCGCAAAGTATATACTTTACGGGCTTTTTCCTCTAATAACCAATCCATCAGATAAAACCCAAACCACAACGACGCATAACGCCACGTTGACCGGGCAATTGGATAAAACGTTTGTCCGTATATGGAATAGGGCGGCGCAAAATACTTTCCGTTGTCCGCTAATCCCCACTCGGTCGGGGTATCTGAAAAGTTGTTTGAAATAAACGCCACGTCGATTGCGTAACCAATCGCACGCCTATAATTACGGTTATTATCAACTATATCATCGGCGGGCAATGGATATGTATTTAGGTCGTCGATTTTTTCCACATCGCACAAATACCGGGCGTATATATTATAACTTTTCATATCGGCGTGCATTGTCCCGGTTGCCCCTGAACCCTCAACGGCGGTTAAATCAAACTCCAATGTATCAAACGGGGATGTTGTGACTTTTGAATAACGAAACATTGCCACGTCATCCGATTGTCGGCGTATCTCAACTAATGCAAGACCATAAGGCAAACCGCCGCTTACCCGTTGTTGTGTAATGTAGATATAATAATTAACATTTAACTCCGGGTATAATTTCCCCTCGAATGTGTCCGCACTTGCGCCCGTTGCCATTCGCCCCGTATATAGCCCCGATATTACCGCCGGGGAACCGTTGGACGTAATTTGTATTTCTTTCAATATATTGCATAAAGCAAAATGATAAGTTTGTACTAATGCGCTTTGGTCGGTCGTGGCGTTTGCGTCTTGTTCCCAATTCGTACCGCCCAAAAAACAAGAAACAACGCTATCGCCCGGAACGTAGATTTGAATTAATGGACGCTTGTTTATTGTTATCCGTTGTATTGTCGGGGCTAACGTTATTAAATTGTATTCCTTTTCCAATCCCGCCAAAACTTCGTTATAATCGTCTATTACATCGGGTTGTACGGTAACTTTTTTATCATAATCAACAAATGTACAATCTGTTTTCATAAACTTACCGGAAAAATAGGGAACCCATGTTTTACCGCCGTCGTTGCTTTTATCTATCCCGTAAAAAAACTCATAATCAAACGGACGGGTATTTATAAAATCGTAATCGTCCCGGATAAATGATATTTTTCCGGATAATTTGGCACGATAAAACCGTTGGTTTGTTTCTAATTCGTACTCCTTTGCCAAATCGTCCTTATATATCGGGTTGGCTTTACGTCCGTAAACCAAATTTTGCGCCGTTGCCGTTCCTAACCGGGCAAATACCGTTCCGGCGTTATATCTTGTTTTATAAACGACAAATCGCAAATAATACGCATTACTTGGAATATCAACCGAACCCGTCGTTACTCCAATAAAACTACTTATAAATTTTTTATTGCTATCATAAAATGCCCCACGGTCAACCCCTGTATTAATTAACAAAACACGGGGGTAAACATTACTAACAGAAACATAGGTACTATAATAGCGATTTTGTACTGCATCCCCGGACGTAATCAAAGCCCCCGTATTAGCGTTTATAATTCCGGTTTTAAAAAACACATCGGAAAATGAATGTCTATAAATTGGGTTCATATCATTTTTTAATTTTACGTGTCAAATTCTTGTAAACCTCAATAACATTACCGTTGCCATCGACGTAACGACGGCGGCGGTTTTGTTCTTTAATCTCCCTTACATCGTTTTTCAAATCTCGCAAATCCGGGGCGTTGTTTTGTTGAACCGTTACATTAACGCCGTCGGTATTGTAGGCATTAAGGTACTTTTGGGCGAACGTTCCCCGGTTCAAACTATTAATTACATCCGGGATTATCCGGCGGAACCTCCGGGAATTACGTTTATTGATAACGGCGAAAAATTCCCCACCCTCGGCACGCCTCCGGGTTCCATCCGGTTTGGTTCCTAAATCCACGTCGTCCCCGGATTGGTGGGAACCGCCCGCCAACAATTCAACCGTACCATCGCCGTAACTTTCCGAACCCTCGGCGTTGGCTGATTTGGATAATTGGGCGGCTTTGATTTTGGCGGCGGCAAAGGAACCCCACATTATAGCAATTGCCGGGATTGCAAACGGGAACCCCAATTGCGACCAAATCAAAGCGGACGCCGTTACAAGGTTTCCGATTTGTTGGATTGTCTGTATTGCCTGTTGTGCCTTTTGCGCTTTCTGTTGCTCTTTCAACGCCTTTTCTTGGTTCCGCTTTGCCAAATCCAACTCCTTTTGTGCCATAACCACGTTTGAGGCATAACCGTTCGCCCGTGCTTCCCTTTCGGCGTCCAACGTGCGTTGTGCGCTTTCAACCTCTTTGTCGGCGGCATTTACGGCGGCTTCGGCGGCTTGCAATTTCGCATCTAAAAATACCTGTAATTGCTCCATTGCAAAGGATACGGACGTACTTATTGCCTCCTTTTGGTCGTCGTCCAAATTAAGCCCAAACAAACCGTAAATGTCTGTTCCTCGTTCCTCTCCTTTTGACTGCTCAATTTCTTGGTCAATCTTTTTTATTGTATTTTGTATTGTTTGTACTTCAACATCGGACAATTTATTGGCTGCTTGCTCGTTCAATTCTAATACCTTTTGCAAACGTTCCTTTTCTGCCTGCAAACGGAATTGGGTTTTCCGGGCTTCTGAATTTCTTAATAAATCAAATTCAGATTGCGCCAACGCTTGTTGTTGGTCAAACATCATTAATTGCGCTTGCAAATATTCGTCGGCAATTGCGCTTCCCTTAACGTCAAATCCGGCATTAATTACCCCGGCGTCCTGCTGTTGTCCGGTCGGCTTTTGCTCATTCTGCAACAATGCTGTTTGTCTTTCATTCTCTAACAACTGCATACGCAATTGTCGTTCCTGCTCGCTTCCCTGCTTAACCGCTTGCAAACGTAATTCAATGCTTTCTTTCTGCAATGCCAATTCTTGCAACTGCCGTTCTTGCTCTATTTTCAACAACGCCTCTGTCTGCTGCTGTTCTAACGCCGTAATTGTTGCGTTTATCGCCTGCCGTCCGGTTTCGTTCAAATCCTTTTCGGTCTGTAATTGGTATTGCAAATCCTCAATCTGTCGGGAATACTGATATTGCGTTTGCTGCCGACGCTTTGCCCATTCGTCGGTTTCCAACTGCAATTGTGCATCCTGCAATTTTCGGGTTGCCTCCAAATTCTTTTTATAAGCCGCTTCAATTTGCTTTGCCTGTTGTTCTGCTGCCTTTTCCGCATCGCTTTTACCCCTTGGCGTTACGGTTGGGTTCTGTGTCGTTACGGGCTTATTGTCTGTTTGTGGCGTCGGGGTATCTCCAACAGAAACAGGGATTGTTAACGGTTTTATTTTCTTTTGCATACCCTCCAAACCCTCTTGGAAATTTTCTGTTATGTCTTTAACTTGGGCTTTAACCAAATTTCCGTATGCCGCTGCGTAATCTGATAATCCTTTTTTTACATCGTCAAAATTCAATGTAAATGCGCCTTTTAATGCCGTTCCGGTTGCTTTGACAATATCAATAAAGAATCCAAATATATTTCCCAACGTATCAAACGTTGTTTTGAATCCGGCAACAATCCCATTCCAAATTGCACGTATCAAAACACTTTCATTATATAACTCAATAAAGTAATTGATAACATCAATAACCCCTTTTATTATCGCCGTCAATCCTTGGTTAACAAAAACTTTTGCTTTCGTGGTCAACGTTTCAAAATTTCCTCCGGTTGCGTCAAACAACCCGGATAATGCGTTTTGCAACTCAATTTGGCTTTGCAATTGTTCCTCCTGCAATTGCGCCAAAACTCCGGCTTTCCCTTTTACTTCATCCATGTTTGTTGAAATATCTTTCAACGTGCGCAAATACTGCAATCCGGCGTCCTCTCCGGGACCCCCGAATATATCTGCAATTGCAGCCCCGACCGTTGCCGCATTATCCGGCAATTCTGCCAATTTTGCGGAAACGTCTTGTATAACATCGAACGTTGTTTTGGTTCCGGTCTGCAAATCTTTTTGAACTTGTTCCGACGAAATACCGATACCGTCCAAAGCCGCCGCCGTCGCCGTCGTCATTTCACGCAAACGCAAATTTGCCTCCTTAATTGCGTCAACGCCTTTGTCCGAAAAGATACCCATTTTGTTTGTTTGGGCTACAATGGCAACAAATTGGTCTGCTGATATTCCCGCTTCCTTAAAATATGCCGGGTATTCTTTCAACGTGTCTAAAAATTCCCCGTTCGCATCGGCTCCGGACAAAAAACCATCCTTAACCAACTGCAATGCCTCATTTGCAGAAATACCAAATTGTTGTGATAATGCGTTTGTCGCAATCAATGTTTCCCGAAAATCTGCGCCGAACGAATCTGCGACGGCTTGCACCTCGTTTCTAAACGCTTTCAAATCATCGCCGCTTTTCCCGGTAAATTGTTGCGTCAACCTTGTTGCCTCAACTAATCCGGCGTTGTAATCGTACCACCATTTGAACGCCGCACCAGCCGCCGCAATCCCGGCAATTGCTAAAAATACGGGATTTGAAAGTAAACCCAACAAAGTTTTCCCCAACGCCTTTGCGCCATCGCCTATTGCTGTAAATACTTCTTTGCTCTCTGCGCCTCCACGACCTAACGCCAAAAGGCTCTCGCCAAATGAATTGTTAAGCCCTAACGTTTCTTTTAATTTGTCGCCATAAGCAATTATTGCGTCGGACGCCTCCGTATAATTACCAACGTTCAATTGATATTTCCCGGTTGCCTCCTGCAAACGCTTCATTTCTTCGTATATTTCCCGTGTCTGCTCAACCAACTTGCGCCCCTCTTCGGTATTTTCTCGCTCGGCTTTCGTCATGTTGTTCAGATAGATTTTATTTAACGAATATTGCGCCGACAACTTGTTATAACTGCCTTCGGCTGACTGATTGATTTTTACAATCAATTTGTTTATTTGGTTGGCTTCCTGCTGTGCCAATTTCAACTCCGCCAACTTCTTTGCGTTCTCACTTTCCGCAAACGCCAAATCACGTTGCGCACGTGCCAAACGTTCCGCATCGTCTGCGGCTTTCTTGGTTGTGTTCCTGCCGTCCTCGGTTGCCCCGGAAACCTTTTGCAGAACCGCCGCCAACTGAATTGCTTCCGCCCTAATATTCTTCAACGCATTTGTATATGCGTCCGAAAGTTCATCCAATTGCTTTATCAAATCAGTAATTGAATTATCGGGGCTTACCAAATCAGAATATTTAATTGGGTTGTTGTTATCTGCCATATATCCGACTATTTATTTTGTTATTTGCGGGCAATTTGCCCTACAATCAATTTTCTTTTCTCAAATGTATAATTTATCGTCTGAAAATAAAAACGCCTTAAATCGCCTTATTTTGGCTTCCCCGCTTGCTTGCTTTTTTCGCTTGCTCCTTAATGTATTCAAATGCGTTGTAATATTCCAAAACGGTAAACGATTTTGGGTTTACGTGCAAATGTTGGGACAACATCAAACACATAATTTCAAACTGCTTGTCGTATTGTATTTCCACGCTATCCGACCCGCTAAACGATTTGGGTTTTGTATAAGTCAACAACAACGTCGTAATATGGTCTATTTCCGCCCGTTTGTCGCTTTCGTCCCCCTTTATTATCGCATCCAACATTAACATCGTGCGTTGCTTCAATTGGTCGTAATACTCTTTAATCGTGGCGTCGTCGAATAGTTTAGGAAAATACAATTGCAATTCTTCATCTATTTTTTTTTTGACCGCTTCCAATTGGGCGGTCAACTCGGCGTTCGGCGCATCGGCGAATAAATCCAATACCTTTTGCAAACCGTCCGCCGTCATATCGTTGTATTCGGTCCCGTCCACGGACTTAACCAAACAGGCAAACGCCAAATACTTTGGCGATATGGCAGATTGGACGAAATAAACGTTTTGCCGCAAATTATCCAATTCCTTTTCCGCCAAATCCGGCTTTTCCTTTCGGATAAACCGGATTGCCTTTTCAATATGCGCATCCCAATCGTTCAAATCCGACCCAACCCCGGCGTCGATAAGCAACATTTTGTTATATGCGTGAAATCGCAAAATCGGCAATTCGTCGATACTGTCGTACAACACAACCGCCCGTTTCCCTATCTTTGTCGTTTTCATAAGAGTATGCGGGTTATGACTGTTGAACAAAACGGAACCAATAACAATGCCGGGTTCCCGGTGCATATAGCAAACAGGACGGACAAAACGACCCCCGCCCACCATGATAAGCAAAAGCCGCAATTGAACATCTTAACAAAAAAGTCGTTGCCGTGAACTTGGACGTACTCAATAACGCCCCACTTTTTTAACAGGGTCAACAGGAACGCCGCCACGGTTGCCACGACCAAAACCCAAATAATGAAAGTTACCATATCGTTAAATGTTACAAGGTTGATTAACTGACAATACACCCTCAAAGCGAAAACCGCCGTACGGGTGCATTAAAAATTGATTATCTATTTCGTCCAACGTAAACCCACGGTACACGTTTTCCGCCAACTCATAAATCCGGTTTATTACAATCGTCCCGTCTTTCAGCCAAAAACCGCCATTTAGGACGGTCAATATTTCGTTCTTCAATGCCTCGGTATTCCGGTTGTTGAGTTGACCGGGGTAAACCTTGCGCAAATCGAACCAAACAATAAGGGAAAACGGGGCTTTAATCTCGCTTTGCTCTTTGGGAACCCAACCGACCGTTTGCGGGTCGTCTATCCAAAAGAACGAAAAATTGCCAATATTGGCATCCGGGGAAACGTCGATATAATCATTGTCGCCTCTCCATTCCGTCCCGCCCGCATATACGTTCGGGGTATAATAGCGTTTGCCCTGTATCACTTTGGCGATACGTTGCGCCCGCCCAAATGCGACGTCCAACCAATCGACGTTATCCATTAACCCGGTTTGTATGTTCCCCAAAACCCGGTCGATTAAAACCGGGTTGGGAATTATAGGGATTGTTCTCTTATTCGTTGTCATATAATACGTTTTTTGCTTTCTTCATTAAGTCCGGGAATATATATTGCCAAATCAACGCCGCAATATTTTCGTCCGTCAATCCCAATATTTGCCGCCCGTACTTTTTTATTAAGTCCTCCGTTTTGAAATCCGACGCTTTTATTTCAAACTGTTTGTCGCCGACTTCCAAAAAAAACGACGCTTCAAAATCCCCGGTATCCCGTAACGTTACCCGGTTTGTCGGTTGTCCCTTTTCCTCCTTTATGGCTATCGTCAACGGCGAATATGGGGCGTAATCCATAATATCCACGCCCAAACGGTTAATACCCTGTTCAAACAATTGTTCCTCGGCGTTCATATCAACAATATAGGCGTCATTGTCCCAAATGATTTGTTGAATGTATGCGCCGGACGATAACCCTATGTTGAACGTGGCAACCCGGTTGCGTAAATCCTGTATTGACTTTAACCCCGCCATAATCTTACGTTGTCCGGTATTTTACGCCGTGGTTATTACAAGTAAGGCAAATACGGTCGATACCCTGCGTATCCAACCGCAACGCCTCGTATGCTTTTTTAAGGTCATAACCCAAACCGCCGGGGCGACCCTCAACGTTGCCGTCCAACTCGTAAAGAATTTCCATCCGGCTTGCGTTTACTTGGTTCCGGTTTACCTTAACATCGGGGTTCATTGCCAACGTGCGCAACATGATTGCGGCGACCTGTCGTTGGATAACCGTTTGGAAAATCTGCCTTTCCTTAATGATAAAATCCGTTAGGTCGCAACCAACGGTTATTTCGCAATTCAACCCGTAATTCTGCGTATTGGTGTACATCGTCAACGCAATATCCCACAACTCCGGGTATTCGTCGAATGTTTCCGGGGCGTTCATCATAAACGGGGATACCTGTAAATACTTGGTTATTTCCCGCCAACGCTCCAAATCAACGTAACCCGTACACGTCCCGCACGGCTCCCGGCTCCAATCCTTTGTCATGTTAATTGCCTGCATCCCGGCGGGCAAATCGTTTTGGTTGTAACAAAGGAACCACGACCCCCCGGCGTTGTTTCCGGTACTGATATACGGCAAATAACAATCTTTCAACGGGAACCATTGAAAACCGCCGTTTGTCCGCGTAAAATTCAAATCAAACGTCTTTATCGGGTCAATTTGGGACGAATGGAAAAGATACATACGAACAACCCCGGTTGCGCCCGTCATTTGCAACCCGATTTGTTCGATTTTCATTGTTACGCCCATAGAACGAACCGGGACAATTTCAAACCCGACTAATTTATGATTATTCGGCAACGTCGCCCGGATACGTCCCGCACCGTCAAAGAACGTGCGCCGCTCCAACAGGTTCTTTGTTTCCTTATCCAATCCCTTTATTTGCGTGAATGTTTGTACCATTTGCGCAATACCGTTACGGGTTAACCGCTCCAAATAATCGGAAATGAAATTGTACGGTTGCCAATAGGGGTTGCCGTAATCGTCGTTAAAATCGCTTTCGGTCGGTTCCTCGTTTTGGTTGTCCTGTGCCGCAATCCAAACTTTGTTGTTTTGGCGAACCTTTGCCCCGGCTTTGTATTCCGTTGTCATATCCCAAACCGGATATTGAAAAACGAAATCATCCGGGACGATTGCCCGGACATTATCCAAAGTAACAAGGGGGTGCGCACCTTGAAACGTCAAACCGCTTTCCGTCTGCGTTAAATTGTCGTCTATCGCCTTTGCCGGGTCGTATGATTGTTCCCACCCGACGACGTGCAATAATGCGTCCTGTATTTCTTTTAATCGGTACATCTGCGTTTGAAATAAATAAGGGGGCGGGGATAACCACCCCGTCCCCTCGGTTTAACAATTCGTTATGCTCCGGCGTTATGCGCCACCTCCGGCGGGAAATTCCCCGGCGTTGGTTACATATACAGGCATACCCAACGGTTCGTTCGGATTGCGGGCGGCAATCTCGGCTTTGATAATTGGGTTTGCCACGGTATCCGGGTTGCTGTTGTAAGCAACCATATACGCCACGTCAACCGAAAATCCGAAATACTCCTTAACGGCGCACGTCAAATCGGCGGTTGCGTCGCCCATGATTGCGGACTGGTCGCCAACGGCGGTGTAATAGTGCGAACCAACGGGCAAATCAATGTACGGCAAACGTACAACGTCCCATTCGTGGAAATTCGCACGGGTACGGCGCAATGCCTCACGGTCAACACGTGTAAGGATACCAACATTACCGTCAGCAACGGCAAACATGGTTCCCATTTTGCCCGATTCATCGGTTACGTTGTTCGTGTAGTGCAAAACCTTGTTGTCGTACTCCATGCGCTTGTTTACGTCGTTGTAAACGCCATGTTGTGCAAGTTTACGGATAAGGCTATCAACCCCGGCGTTGGCGATAATGTGGATATATTCCGGGTAACAGTTAGCCCGCATAATCGGGTTAATATCGCCCAAAATCTCGGTCGCCATTTGGGTTGGAACCTGTACCACGTTGCCCGACTTCGTGTAATTAAGCAACGTTTTGAACACCTGTGTTTTGTTTGCCTCCAATGCGGCAACGGCTCCGACGTCCAATTTGTCTGCCAAAGCCCGGCACGTCTTTTCCATTTTGCGCAAAAAGTCGTGTTCGTAGGAAATTTCGTTGTTCATGTAGGCGGCGGGAACCATTGTAAAGCCAATGGCATAAGTCGCCCAAACAACCGTTACCAATGCGGACGTATTTTCATCGTCAGCGATAACGCACGAACGGACATTGCTAACCTGTACATCGCCGTCGTAATTGATAACGGGTACTTGTACCGTGTTACCAATGGACGCAAACGCACGGTCACGCAAATTGGGATTAATGATTGAGGACGGGGCGTTGGTTTGCTCAATGAAAAAATCCAATGCGCCATACTCACACGGGCGGGTCATATTACGGTCTAATTCCGGGTTTTCAATCCGCCAATTCTGCAATCTTGTTGCTACTAATGACATAATGTTAAAAATTTAATTGTTATTAAATGCGGGTTTACCCTTTACCCGTGATTGTTTACTTTTCCGGCAATGCGGCAATATTGTTGTCCTGCCATGCCTGTTTCATTGCGGCGTCGAACTTTTCGGAACCCGCCGTTAAGCCCTGCGCCATAAGGTTTGCGGCGATTGCTTCGTAAGCCTCGACACGGGTTTTTGCGCCCGTTACGTCAATGGTTGTTCCGCCACCTCTGCCGGAACCGCCCGCCGGGGGAACCGTTCCGCCGCCTCCGGCTTGGCGTCCCTTATCCAAAATACCCATTGTTTCCAATTCCTTTGCCAACAGGTCGCCGGGGGTGTACGGGTTCAACTGATTGTTCGGGTTACGCATAATTGCGCCGCTTTCGTCCTTAAAAGCAATGATTTTGCCGCCTTTGCCGTCGTCGATATATTCGGGGTTCATACCCTTAATTTTGTCGATTGCTTGCGCTAACAAAACCTTTGTTGCGCTTTCGGGCAATCCCGGTTTGAATTTCAACCCGGCGGTTGCGGTCTGCAATGCACCCTCGATACGAACGCCGAACAACTCCGTTTGGAATTTCTTTTCGGCTTCATCGTACTTTCTTTTGAGGTCGTTAAACTGCGTTGTTACCGCCGTTAAATCGGCTTTCGCCTGTTTCAACGCCTTTGCCGTTTCCGCATCGGTCGCACCGTCGGCAATTGCCTTTTCCAAACGTGCCTTTTCTTTCGTCAGACTGTCGATTTGGGTTTGCAATGCGCTTGCGCTTTCCGCTTTGGTTTTGAACTCGGCGACCACACGTTTTGCGTAATCAAACGTCTTTTCGGTTCCGTTCTTTGCGATACCGGACGCCGCCAAAATATCGGCATCCAATCCGCCGTAAATTTCGCCCGTCTTTTTGGCGATAACGCTATTTTCGTCGTTGGCGGACAATGTTGTAATTGCCGCAATTTGTTCGTCCGTCAAACCGGACAAAGCCGCATTTGCAATTAAAATTTCTCTCGTTAACATAATTCTTTCCCTTTGAATTTTTAATTCAGCGCAATTGTTGCAATCGCTGCGCTGTTAGCGTTTACAATAAGTATAGAATACTTTGGAGAATCCCCGGTTGTGTCAACCAGCCAACTAACAATTTTTGCATGACTGATTTTCTTTTCAACCTCTTTTGTTACCAAAACAACATCGGCAATTGTGCCGCCCTCAATACAAGCAATCAACTTGTTTTTTGTGTTGCTATCCAATGCGGCGGCGGTTGTTGTTACTTCAATAACCAAATTGTCCTGCTGTGCAATCTGTGCCATAATCGTATTTTTAATAGTTTAATACTCTGTTACTTTTTCGCTCCGGGTTTGTCCTCGGCTTCTGCCTTTGCCTTTGCATCGGCTTTGGTTTCTTTGGCGGGTTCCGCCGGGATAACTCCCGCCGCTTTCAATTCCGCCAAAATTTCAGCCTTTAACGCCGCTTTTTCCTCGGCTTTGGCTTTCGCCTCGGCTTCTGCCTTTGCCTTTGCATCGGCGGCGGCTTTTTCCTCGGCGGCTTTCTGCTGTGCGGCGGTTCGTGCCGCTTTTTCCTCGGCTTGCGCCTTGACGTACTCGTTAGGGTCGTGCAATACGGTAATCGTGTAACCCTGTTTTTTCAGTGCGTCCAAAATGCCGTTTTCAAACGACTTTTTGCCGAACTTTTGGATACGGGGAACGGATAAGCGTTTGCCCGTTTCGCTGTCAAACTTGCGTACTTCAATAACGCAATGATACAAATGTTGTTCGTTACTCGGTACAATGTAGTTTTCGGGGGTTACGTCGGTAATTGCGACGTCCTTTGTTTTACCCTCGGTTGCTGTTTTCACTCGCATACTCGTTAAATTTACTTGTTATTACTGAAATCTTTTGATTGAATGGTATTTGCGTTCCAAATTCCAAAATGTTTGTATTCTCCCGCTCAAATCTGCGGACAAAGTTAGCGAAATTCAACTTTATACGCAATTCATTCTCCGGGATTAAGTTACGCCCGTACAAATCCAATACCTCGTTCCGGGTCAAATGGCGGTACGGCTCCAATTCTGCCAATATCAACATACGTTGCAATTGGGTTGGGTTGTTCCGGTACTCCGTTTCGATAATCTGATTTTGTAGGGCGTCCAATTCTGCCTCACTTGCGCCGCTTTCCTTTGCCGACTTGTAACGGTTCCGCAACTCGTTTGCGTCGTACAAATAGAACTCCGTGCCGTAATTGACTTTTGCAGATACGAACATATTGCCGTATCGCAATCGGCAAACCGTTTCATCGACGAACTGTTGGGCGGCTTCAAAGCCTTTTTTCACTCGGTTTAATACCGTGCTTTGGCTCTCAAATGCGGCTTTAACCTGTTGTTCATTGAACGCCTCCCGTTGGGTTACTTCCTCGTTTTGTCCGACAATTGCGGTAATAATGTTTTCCCGCAATCTCTTTTCTTCCTCAACGTTGTAATCCAAACTTGAACGGTCAACGGTCAACATTTGCACCGGGTTCCGTAAATCGGGTTGTTTGTCCCCGTCCGGTATCGGTATTTCAACAAAGGAACCCGCCCCGGTAATCCGTTTGTCGCCGCATTTGGGGCAACGCATCAATAACCCGGCTTGGTCTAACCTGTAAAACCCTTGTTTGTCTTTCAAAAATCCACCGTCGCAATAATCGCCGTTTTCGGCGTTTGAAAAGTCGCACGATTGTTCGTAACCGGAATATATCGGGTACGCCCCGTACATATCCAAATGCCGCTTCGATATATGGAAAAACAAAAACCAATCCAACGCCTCCAATTCTTTTGTTAGCGGGGATTGTTTAACGTCCGGTTCTCGCAAATTCATTGGCTCGTTCCAAAA